>JACXTT010000215.1_pt1 | contig 93695 bp, 90 predicted proteins | sample 9270951 | NCBI WGS metagenome assembly JACXTT01 (sample SAMN15532306, study PRJNA645909) | rock metagenome | isolation source: weathered quartz diorite | place: Puerto Rico | collected 2017-06-21 | reverse complement strand
CGCGACTGAGTAAGAGAAACTCGCGGTGCTCGGGCCATCAGTTCCTTCTCCCCTCCGCGAGGGGAGAAGGTGCGCGAAGCGCGGATGAGGGGTTCGTGCAACGCGCGAACAAGAGGCCCCTCATCCGCCTTCGGCACCTTCTCCCCCCGTGCGGGGGAGAAGGGACTGGTCGGCTCAAACCCGCATAAACACTGGAAACTCCCTGCTGCCTGCTGCCTGCTGTCTGAAACGATCTCTACTTTCTGTCCAGCTTCCTCAGCATCACCTCGACTGCTTTCTCGAGCTGCTGATCGCGTCCGCTCGCTTCCAGTGCCGGATCGTTGTCCACCTCGTAATCCGGATTGAGGTGCTGGTTCTCGGTCAGCTTTCCATTCATGTCGATGTATCCCACCTCGGGGATTCCGAAGACGAGATTCTTGTCCTGCATCTGCTCCCACCACACGGATGTACAGGTGCCAGGCACTTGCATGCCGACCGTCTCGCCGAGCTTCAGTTGCTTGTATGCGGTGGGGAAGCAGTGCGCGTCGGAATAGTTGCCTTCGTTCATCACGACGATGGAAGGCTTCGTCCAGCGCATGCCGGGCTCGACGCCGATCTGCCGTCCGCGAGGCGTGGACTTGTAGTAGACCTGTCCGGAGAGAAACACAGTCAGCGGCTCGACGAGATTGCCGCCGCCGTTGAAGCGCGTGTCGAGCACGATGGCTTCTTTGTTTACCGCGCGGCCGAACGTCTCCTCGAACACCTCGCGATAGGCGCCGTCGTTCATGCCGCGGATGTGCGCGTATCCGAGGCGCCCATTCGAGAGTTTGTCGACCATCGCGCGGCGCGTGCGCACCCAGCGCTCGTACAAAAGGCGGGATTGATCGCTCCACGAGATCGGCTTCACGCTCTCTTCCCACCGATTGTTCGTCGCGGGATCGAGTAGCGAGAGTCGCACTGGAGTGCCCGCCTTCCGGTTCAGGAGCGGATACCAGTTCGCACCGGCGGCGATGCTCTGGTCATCGATGGCCGTGATGATTTCGCCATTGCGTACTTTGCTGCCGGCCTTGTGCAGCGGCGACTTCTCGATGATCTCGAGGATGCGGATGCCGTCGCCATTCCACGACGGATCGGGGAAGAAGCCGAGTGCGGCGGTGGCATCGACGCCGTCACGCTTGGGGCGATAGCGGCCGCCCGTGTGCGAAGCATTGAGCTCGCCCTGCATCTCGGAGATCAGTTCGGCCAGATCGCGATCGTTGTCGATGTAGGGAAGGAACTTCGCATACGCGCTTTTCATCGCGACCCAGTCGACGCCGTGCATCGATTCGACGTAGAACTTCTTCTGCGTCTGCCTCCATGCGTGCTCGAAGAGCGCTTCGCGTTCCGCGGCCGGACGAAGCTCGAGTTTCGCCGAGATCTTGATCGGCTTCGTCTTTCCGGAGTCGAGATCGACCGTCATCATGTGGTCGTCGGCGAGGACGATCGCCTTTTTGCCTTCGCGATCGAGCTTCATGGCCGCCGACTCTTCGGCATCGAGCTTTGTGAGCAGCTCGACCTTCTTCTTGCGCGGCTCGTACTTCCAGAGGTCATACGTCTTCTCGAACTTCGCGAGGTAGACGAGCATCTCGCCGTCGGGCGTGACGTCCGCGTCCGCGAGATCGGCAGAGTGCATCGAGAGGCGGGTAATGCGGTCTTCGATGCCTTCGAGCTCCAGCGCGACCGGCGGCGGCAGCTTGACCGTGGCCTTGTCGGTCTTCGCTTTGTCCTTCTCCTTCTCGGTCTCGTTCTTCTCTTTCTCTTTCTTGTCAGCGTCCTCGCCCTTCGGCTTCTCGTCGTCCTTCTCCTTGTCGGAGAGCTGTGCGTACGAGGCTTCGTCGAGCTTGTAGCGATCCCAGGCCTTTTGCGTGAGGAAGGCTGCGAGGACATCCTGCTCGCGCGGCCAGCCGGCTTGCTGGCGGGCGCCGTGACGATCGCTGAACCAGAGGAGCACTTCGCCTTTGCGCGCCCAATGTGGACGCTCGTCTTCGTAGCCGCTGCGCGAGATGTTCGTCACGGTTCCGGTGCCGTCCGCGTTGACGATGCCGACTTCGCTGGACCAGCGCGAGGGACTGAGGAACTGCACCGCGATCGTCTTTCCGTCGGGAGACCACTCGTACCACTGGTCGCCGTCGGAGTAGGAGTAGTTGAGGTCGCCCGGAAGAACGACGCGCGTTTTGCCCGTGGCGAGATTGAGCACCTTGAGCGTCGTCCGCTCTTCGAGGTACGCGATCTCTTTCCCATCGGGCGAGTAATGCGGCTGGAACTCCTCGGCCGGCGTCGCGAGGACGGTGCTCTCTTTCAGCGCAGAGGCGTTGAAGAAGGCGGGCTCGTCCGGATCGGTGCGCTCGGTCTTGTAAAGGTTCCAGCTGCCGTCGCGTTCACCGGCGTAGAGGATGCTCTTGCCGTCGGGCGAAAAGCTGACGGAGCGTTCCTGCCCGGGAGTGTTCGTGATGCGGCGTGTGGTGCCGTACTCGATCGACGCGACGAAGACTTCGCCGCGCGCCACGAAGGCGATCTCCTTGCCGTTTGGCGAGACGTCGAACTCATGGATCTCCGAGGAGACATCGACCGGAAGCTGTGCGAGCTCGCGGCGGTCGGCGGCGGTAGTCACATCGAGTTTCCGGCTGTCCGTCGCTCCGGCCTTGCGAACGTAAATCTCGCCATCCCAGGTGTAGGCGAGGTCTCCGTTGGAGGCGATGCTGAGGAAGCGTACGGGATGAGTCTTGTGATTCGTGATCTGAATCGGATGATCCGGATTCGAGAGGTCGAGCTTCCAGACGTTGAAGGTGCCGCTCTTCTCGGAAAGGTAATAGAGCGATTTCTCATCGGGCGACCAGACGGGCTGCCGGTCGTCGACGCCGTAGGCCGTGAGCCGCTGATGTTTGTTGGCCGCGCGATCCCAGATCCAGACGTCGCGCGCGAACGACGAGTTGTCGTGCTTGCGCCACTCCATCTCGTAGCCCTTCTGATCGGAGTAGGCGAGACGGTTGCCGGCCTTGTCCCACACTGCATAGAGCGCGGGAGTGCTCAGCACCTGAACGGGCATGCTCCCCTTGAGGTCGACGCGATAGAGCTCCGGTTGCGCGCCGGTGGGGAACTGCACGTTCGTCGCGCTGTCGAGCGTCGCGGAGCTGAAGAGCACACCAGTGCCGTCGGGAGTAAAGCTGGTCGGAATGTCATCGGCGGAGTGGAACGTGAGGCGCGTCGCTTCGCCGCCGGTGGAGGGCATGACGAAGACATCGAAGTTGCCGTAGCGATCCGAGGCGAACGCGATCTGCTTCCCATCCGGCGACCACACAGGAGAGGTGTCGTAGTCCGCGTTGACGGTGATCGGCGTCGCCGCGCCGCCGGTCGAAGGAACAGTCCAGATGTCGCCGTGGTAACTGAACGCGATCGTCTTGCCATCCGGCGAGATCGATGCCGCGCGGAGCCACAAGGCTCGCTGCGCCGAGGGAGTGTCGGCGGTGGCTGACGGTGTCATCGAGAATGCGAGCGCGGCCATGAGCGCACCAACGGCGCGCAGCGTGTTGATCCTCATGAGAGAGGTCTCCTGTCTGGTGAGTTGTTGCGTGCAGACAACTGGCGCCTGCAAGCGGCGACGGCGCAATTCTGGTTGGAGGCTTTGCGAATGTACAGGCGTTGAGGGCCGGAGATCTCAACGTTTACCAGTTCTACACAGGAAGCACCGGCAACTCGAGCCTTCGCAACAGAGCGGCAAATCGCGCGTCGCCGCGAATCGAATCGAATCCCGGCTGTCCCGTGTAGTAGAGCAATCCCTGATGTTCTTCCTCGGCGCGCGACAACACCTCGAACGCTTCATCGATCTGCCCCAGCGCGCCCAGCAGCCAGATCTCCGACACCGCCGTTGGCGATCCATCGGGCCGCGCGCGAAGTTCCGCGAGAATTGCGCGCGCGTCGCTCTCGCGTCCTGCGCACGCATACGCCCAGCCGAGGATGCCGGTGAAGAAGGCAGCGCGATTCGAGTTCTCTACGCCCTGCTCGCTCGCCGCGATCCCTTCCTCGAATCGGCCTAACGAAATGTACGCCATCGCCGCGGCGCCGATCGCGGAGGCATCCTTCTCGAAGGCGAGCGCGTCTTCGATGTAACGCAGCGCCTCTTCCGGCTTGCCCGATTCGATGAGCCCCCAGCCCGTGAGGTTGTAAGGAAACGAAGCGAGAGGATCGGCCTCGCGCGCCCGTTCGAACAGAGGCATCGCCTCATCCGCGCGCTTGCGTCCACACAACGTCAGTGCGAAGGATGCGAGCGAGAGGACGTGAGCGGGTTCCAGCTCGATCGCCGCGCGCCATGCAGTCTCCATCGCATCCCATCTCCGCTCCAGAAACGCCGCGAATGCCTCCGTGTGCAGTCCCTCGGCGGACTGTCCCTGCAGCTCATTCGCGGTGGCGAGCATCGCGCGCGCCGAAGTGCACGCGGCCCGAGGCGGAATCATTCCCATGTGAGCGGAGAGAATGGTGATCTCCGCGAGGCCGGTCCACGACGGCGCGTGCGAAGGATCGAGGCGGACTGACTCCTTGAAGGCGTCGAATGCACCGGCAAAGAATCCGACGCCTCGAAGATGCCGCCCCATCAAGTAGCTGCGATAGGCCTCGAGGTTTCGGACTTGCTGACGTGCCTGAACGTTCTGTGCGCCGCGGGTCAGGCGCGCCTTCACCGCGACGACGACGCCGGCTGCGATCTCATCCTGAATTGCGAACACATCGATCGCATCCTTGTCGAATCGCTCGGACCACAACTGATATCCGGTTGCTGCATCGGTTAGTTGGGCTGTGACGCGGAGTCGAGTGCCCGCGGTACGCACGCTTCCCTCGAGCACATGACCGACGGAAAGCGCGCGGGCGATGGCCGCGAGATCTTCGCCGCTCCTTCCTGCGCGAAAGGCCGAGGTGCGGGACGCGACGCGGATGCCATCGATGCGCACGAGCGCGTTCATGATCTCCTCGGCCATCCCTTCACAGAGGTACTCCTGATCCTTCGTCGCGCTCATGTCCGAAAACGGCAGGACGGCGATGGAAACCTGGTCAGTCGTTGCCGGTAGTGATTGCGTCGCTGCAGCTCTCGTGGTGATCGTTTCGAGCGCACTTCGCACATCACGCGCGGAATGGAAGCGATCTGCGGCGTTCTTCTCGAGGCAACGCGCGATCGCGGCCACGAGTCCTTCAGGCAGGTCCTTACGCAGCGCGAGGAGCGGCTTGGGAGTGTCGCGCAGAATGGCGGAAGCGAGATCGGCCGATGACTTCCCATGGAACGGGCGGTCGCCGCAGGCCATCTCGTAGAGCATCACGCCGAGGGAGAAGATGTCGCTGCGATGATCGACGTTGCGGCCTTGCAATTGCTCGGGAGACATGTAGGGCATCGTCCCCATGATGGTGCCGGGGCTGGTGTGGACTGCGGTGGGTGAATCGATGTCTGGCCTTTCGGCAGCGCCGCTGAATCTCGCCAATCCGAAGTCGAGCACCTTCACGCGACCATCGCTGGTCAGCATGGCGTTCCCAGGTTTGAGGTCTCGATGAACGATTCCGCGCTCGTGGGCTGCGGTCAATGCGGCGGCGAGATCCGCACCGATCTCGAGCAGCCGCGTGACCGTCATGCCACCGTCGGGAATGAGCCGGTCGAGAGGCTGTCCATCCACGAGCTCCATGGTGAGGAAGTGCAGTCCGGCGGATTCCTCGACGGAATAGATGGTTACGACGTGCGGGTCGTTCAGTGCGGCGACCGCTCGCGCTTCGCGTTGAAATCGCTCGAGCAGGTCGCGCCGCGCGGCCATCTCGGCAGGCAGTACCTTGAGCGCCACTTCACGCTGCAACTTCGTATCGGTGGCGCGGTAGACCTGCCCCATCCCACCTGCGCCAATTGCGGCGGTAATGTCGTAATGCGCGACTCTCTGGCCGATCATGGACCTTCGACGATCGTCTCATAGGTGGCGTCTGTATTCGAGAGTGAGGTCTGCTTCTGTAGGACCGCGCGTTCTATGTTGGTGGCCGTGTGGGAACAAGGCTCCTGACAGCAGCAACGAGCTCCGGCGGGTCGACTGGCTTACTCATGTGACTCTGAAATCCGGCGGCGAGAGCGCGGAGGCGATCGACACTCCGTGTGTACGCTGTGAGCGCAATGGCGGGAACACGCGCCAGCTGTGGCTCTTGCAGGCGGAGCTTGCGGATGAATGAATAGCCGTCTTCGCCCGGCATCTCGATATCGCTGACGATGATGTCCGGTGTCATTGCGGCAAGAACTTGCATCGCCGCCGGCACATCTTCGGCGACGGCGACGCGGGCTCCCGAGCGGGCCAGGATTGTCTGAAGCAACTTGCGTGAGTCGTCGTTGTCTTCAACGATGAGAATGGAGATTCCGGTGAGGTCGGCGTACTCCTCGGTGACAGCGCCGGTGCCTTCCTGTCGGGTTCGTGCAACGACCGGATCGACTGGTCGATGATGCGCGATCAGCAGTGGCAGACGAACCACGAACGTGGAGCCGCATCCAACCCCGGGACTGAACGCCTGAACCCTCCCGCCGTGCAACTCGACGAGGTGTCGGACGATACCGAGGCCGAGTCCGAGTCCGGCGTGAGCACGCGTCGAACTGCTGTCAGCCTGACTGAAGCGGTCGAAGACGAAAGGAAGAAAGCTCGGCGAGATGCCCTCACCCGTATCGCTGACGGTGAGCTCGCAGTGTGAGTTCACACGCTCGAGACGGATCTGCACTTTTCCGCCGCGCGGAGTGAACTTGACGGCATTCGAGAGCAGATTCCAGGCGACCTGCTGAAGGCGGTCCGGATCGCCCGATATCTGTCCGGCGTCGGAGTCGAGCACGAGCTCGATGCGAACGTCCTTCGCGTCGGCGGCGGGACGGACCACATCGACGGCAGCATCGACGACATCGGCGAGGTTGATCGCACGAACGTTGAGGCGAAGCTTTCCCGCCTGGATGCGCGAGAAATCGAGAATATCCTCGATGAGACGGCTCTGCGCTCGCGCATTGCGGCCAATCGTCTCGAGCCCTTCGGCGAGCGATTCCCGATCGTGCTCATGCCGCAGCAGCTGAACCCAGCCGATGATGCTGGTCAGTGGTGTTCGCAGCTCGTGAGATACGGTCGCGAGAAACTCGTCGCGCGCGCGGGATGCGCTCTCCGCGACGCCGAGCGCGCGCTGCAGATCGCCGCGCGTCGCATCGAGTTTCGCCGCAAGCAGGTTGGCCTGTGCGGCGCTGTGTCGCGCCATCTCCGATTCGACCGCGGCACGAGCTGCGATCGCCTCGCTGCGAAACAGTGCTCCGAGCATCGGCAGCATTTCTCGCAGCAGAGATCCAACCGGCTCCGCGATTGCTCCGCCAATCAGTACTGCCGTCGTGCCGTCAGGCAGTCCGACGGCGTGCGCGTTCCGCATTTCATTCCGTTCATCCTGAACCGTCCCTGCGGCAGACCCGCGTGCGACGGCGGCTTCGAGCAGTGTCCGCCACTCGCGGATTCCGTGAAGCGTCTGCCGGAAGCCTGGTGCCGGAAGCGAGCGGCCGACCGCGTCATCGCGGATGAAAACGATCAGATCATCGGCGCCCCATCGCTTCGCGAACACTTTCGCTGCCCTGTCCCGCTGGGAAGGATCGGCGAGTGCAACGGCGGCGCGCACCGCCTCGATGAGCTCGTCAACCTCGGTCACGATCAATCCGGCAACAGCGCCACCGTCGCCGTGCAGTTGTGAAAGCCGCTGAATTGCCCTTCCGAGCGCGCGATCTGACCATAGGTGTTGCAGCCGGCGTAGGGGACGCCTCCAAGTGCGCGCTGGAGAGCGTCCATCTCCATTCCGAACTCTCCGCCCATCCTCAGGCGAGTCGCGACACAGTCGAAGAACAGCGCCACTTCCGGGTCGGTGCCCTGCATCTCGCTCAGGGCGGAGTTGACCGCGCGCATTGCTGCCTCTGCCGCCGACTCGGAAGTCGTCTTCATGATGTGTACGGTCGCTCCAGCGGGGACGTCGGAGGCGCAGGCGACCGAGCCGTCTTCGAGGACGGCTAACGGCACGCGCAGCTTGAAGCCAGTTCCCGTGTCGATACCGAGCACGTTGTGCAGGAAGAACGGAATCGGATCCTTCCGATCGAAGCGCTGACCGGTCCTCTCGGCGTGCTCTTCGAACGCTTCGGCCGCGGGCGCTGCGTTGAGGCTGATGACAGTGGAGCCACTCGCTTCCGTCACCCGGAGCGGCTCACTGGCGGATTGCCACCCATGGCTGACGCCCACGCCGATCGGTTTGCTCGAAAGAATCTCGAGCGCGACGGCGGCGTCGGTGAACGCCTCCTGACCGCAGAAGACGTGCGTCTTCGTGAAACGGGCGTCGTCGCCCGCACCGCCGCCAAAGAAGCGATAGTTGCCGAGCGTTGCCACGCTGAGCTTCTCGATGAAGTCATCTGTGTAACCAGCCAGTGCATCTGCGAGGACGAGCGCGGCGCGATGCGGATACTCGTACGAGTTGAGGCCGCGGAAGGAGCTGGCGATCTGTGCCGCTGCGCCGTGACGATCCTGCCGGAGGTTTCGGCCAAGCCCTGCGGCAAAGCGCATGACGTCCGACCGAAGAGCAACCGCTGAAGCGGAGCCTTCGCCGCGATCGCCGGAGACGAACTCGCCGGCGGACGAACATCCAATGAGCACACCGGGCTTGCAGGAGCCGTGGATCGCCCGCAGCAGTGTCTCGTAGTCGTGTTGCGACGATGCGAACAGGATGACGGCGTCGGGTGTCTTGTCCGACAGTCCGCTCCTCAGTCTCTCGCCGAGGTCCTCTCCCGCTGCATCGCTTCGGGTTTCTTTGGTGAATACGACAGTCGATTCGGTCATCGCAATCTTCCCTGAAAGGCTGCCTTTCGTGAAACGAAGTTGCTAGTCGCCTGTGCAAGGATCAGTCCGACGAATCGGCGGGGCGGGGTGGAACTGGAGCCGGTGGTGAGTTGTTCGCAGAACGCTTCGGCGCTACGTACGGGTAAGTGAGAGGTGATTCGAATGTGGCGAACGACAGAGGACGCGATGCGCGACCTTGAAACGTGGATCCGCTACGAGCTGCCGAAATTGAACCTGATGAGCACTCGACCGCGCGCAACCTGGTCTACCCATCAAGAAAGCCCGAGCGGGCGCAATGACTCACGACTAGATCGATGAGGAGTGGAGTGTTCGCGCCGACAGAGATTCGCCGGAGATCAGCGCGACTCGTTCCTCTGTCGTGGGGTCGTATCGGCAACGAATGGCGGTTGGAAGAGATCGACGAAGCGATCGAAGCGGAAGATCCGGTTCCGCTTTTGGCCCGTCACTTCACGCAGGATGTTGCGCGCGGCGAGTTGCTCGACCAGCGACGCAGCCGTGCGGAATGCGCAGTCGAGTCGTTGCTCCACCATGCGGATGGTGAGGACCGGCTGCTGAAATGCGAAATCGAGGAGTCGGACGCCGTTTGCGGAGTCACCCAACTCATCGCGGAGTGATTCGCGAAGACGGAGAATCGCACGCGCGGTGTCGGTGGCTGATGTGCTCACGCTTGCGACGCCGGTGAGGAAGAAGCGAATCCATCCTTCCCAATCGCCGCTCATGCGAATCGCGGTGAGCCGGTCGTAGTACTCGGCGCGATGTGCGCGCAGGTAGTAGCTGAGGTAAAGGAGCGGACGCTGAAGAATGCCACGCTCACAGAGGAGAAGTGTGATCAGCAGTCGGCCGATGCGGCCGTTGCCGTCGAGAAACGGGTGGATCGTCTCGAACTGTGCGTGCGCAAGAGCGCAGTGGATGAGCGCCGGCAGTCCGCCTCGCTCATGAAGAAAGACTTCGAGCTGCCCGAGTGCGCGCTGGGACGGGCGGAGGGACGAATGTCGCTTCGCGAATGCTCGCTCCCTCGGGGCCGATCCAATTCTGCATGCGCCGAAACTCGCCAGGTGCGCGAGTCCCGCCGCGAACTCCTTCCAGAAGCTTCGATTGAATCTCGCGGATCAGACGAAGTGAAAGCGGAAGCTCAGGAAGACGCGCGAGGCCGTGATTCAAAGCGGTGACGTAGTTGACGACTTCCGCGACATCTTTCGGTTTGTGTGCTGCCGGATCGACTTCGTACTCGAGCACGTCTTCGAGCGTGCTCTGCGTCCCCTCGATCTGCGACGAGAGGACCGCTTCGTGACGTACGTACATCGCAACGAAGAAATTTGGGATTCGGCAGGACGGATGCGACGCCATCGAGTCGCGCGAGACCGCGGTCCGCTTCGGAAAGCAGCGCGATCAGCTCATTGCTGAGCTGGATCGGGGGATCGGGAGGCAGCGGCGCAGGGATGAACGCACGGATGCCATCCGGCTGAAGCACGAAGTCGCCTGCTCGTCCGATGACCGCCTCCTTGTTGTTGTTGTTGAAAACAAGTAACACGATGGCGAAATCGTGTTTTAAAAATCGGCGTCAGTTTAAAACAAGATTGCCGAAGGTCAGACGTTATTTTACTTTCATTACTGAATCAGGATTCGTTTCCCTTCGGCGAGGAGGCTCGAGCAGCGCTCCTCGAGACGCGCGAATGCGGTGGCGAGCTCGTCTCCCGTTTCGATGCGTCCGGCGAAATAGTCGCGTAGCGCGATCGTCGCGATACGGGAGTCATCGACGAGGCGATTGGCGTTCGCGAGTGCCCGCGCGAGCTCTCGATCGATTTGGTTGCGGGGGGAGGGATTTGAACCTCGACCTTTGGGTTATGAGGGCTCCCCTGCGCGGAGCTTCGATCTCCCTGGAAGTGGAGAAGCTACCCGGGGCCGGGATCGTGCATGATCGAACCGCTGCTACGAGTTCTCTGACATCGAACGGCTTTGGCAGCATTGCACGAATGAGTGTCGGATCGATGCCATCAACGTGGCTCGGACCGGCTGCGGAAACAACAACGACGCAGTGCGAATCGGGCCGCAGCTGCGAAATCGCGCGCAGTACGTTCATACCCGTTGATCACAGGCATCATCAGGTCGAGCACGATTGCGGCGTATCAATCCCATGCGATCTCTTCGAGTGCTCTTTCGCCGGTGAGAGCTTCATCGACCTCGTACCCTTCACGCCTCAAGACGGCGACAATCGTGTGGCGAATCGGCGCGTCGTCGACGACGACGAGAACCCGTTTTGTCAAAGCCTGCGGGGACAGCGTGCACAGATTTTATTGTGCCGTGCGCCACTGCAGGGCCGCTTTTTTGCCTCTTCAGCTGATCCGCCAAGTAGCTAAATACCGTGACATGCGGCTGGCCGATTTCGTTTTGGCAAACGTAGAGCCGATTCTCTCCGACTGGGAGCAGTTCGCGCGGAGTTTGTCACCGGGGAAACGGCGAATTATCGCGCCGGTCATGAGGCACTTTCGTCGACACGGTCGCGTTCACCGAATTGCCCGCCGCGTCCGTTGCTCGGTAGACAAAGGTATACACACGGCCCGAACGCGCATCTCCGTTTCTCGACGCCCGCACAAGAAACTCGGTATCCAATGTCCCAATGCTGGCGCCACTAACATCTTTAGTGGTGTCGCATCCATCGCTACAACCAACTGACACCAAATGCACCGTAGGATGGGCGTCGCGATCGTCGGTCACGGTGACATGAGTGGTCACTCTGACCATCTTGTTGTTGGGCGGCCAGATCATCATCGGATCGATCGTTAGGGTCAGGTGTGGCGGTGTCACATCAGGCAGAGGCTGCTGATCGTCGTCGGGTTGTGCAGGATTCGGATCGTTTTCCAGTAGCGCCGATGCCGATACGCCGTCATCGAAGATCGCGGTCCAATGACCATTCTTGTATGCGTTGTCTGGCTGCGGCAATGTGACGCTAAACCCGCGCCGCCTCGCTCCAGCCGGCACTGAGGCTGTAGGATCGACCGCGCGCCACTCAATTTTCGACAGCGCGGATTCCTCCATTCTGATCAACGCGACACGAAAGCCGGTTGGACTTGTAGAACTTTCCGCTGGAATTGCGAAGCCGATGTCATAGGGTGTCGCCGTACGCGCATTCCAACCAACTGGGCGACCTGTGAGTTCTGTCGCGCCTGAAAATCGGTCAGCACCGATCTGTACGGCGACAACAGCTGCACCCGTTCGATCGTTGAAAACACGGTAGTGATACGTGATTGCGCCGTCCGATCGCAGCTCGCTTGCGACCACGACCCTCGCGTCTTGTGCGAACAACGCTGGCGCGCATACGAATAGCAATAGTCCTGTCAACGCAAGTGTAATGCGCACAGTAGCTGAAGACCCGCGGAATTGATTTCTAATGAACACGTTCGTTTCTCCGGTTACTTATGCTCCTCAAAGCGTAGGGCGGCCGCGTCGGTGATCGCTGTGAGAGGCGCGACGCAGCAGTTGCGACACTTGCTGCCGGAAGTGTCAGGAGCGATAGCCCCCGGACGGACTTGCATTGAACGCACGGTCATGTGTCCCGTCTGGTCGACGTGTACACGTGTTTCGATGGATGCCACCGGTTCCGAGGAACGGTCACTGGGTACAGTGGTTACAGTCTGACAGCTCGCGATGCTCAAGTTTGAAAGCTGCACGTTCACTGGGGTGCCACCGTTCGCGTGCACCTCGAAAACGAGGTTTATGTTGCCGGTATAGACGTCACTATCCAACAGAATAGACTGTTCGATCCATCCTGAATCCCAACTGGCTCCTTGAGGCACGCCGAACGGTCCACCAATATATGGAGAGGCTTCTATCTACCAGCCTGGAAACGGGCCCGCATAAGTGGGGCCGGGCGTTGGCGAGTAAGACAAATAGTATCGAAAGCTTGACCAGCCCACGAACTCCTCCGCGCTCATGTGGTAACGGAAAATGATCCGCGCGCCGTCATTAATTTTCACGGTCGTATACACATAGGTATAGCTTTGGTCGGTGACGGGAGTCTTGGTTACCTCGCCCTCCATCAGCGCATCGACCCTGCCACCTGCGAAACTCAAATTCACGTTGCCAACGCCGCCAGAATAAGCACCAACAATTTCGCCTGGCTGAGCGGCCGTGGCCGGACTAGCGCTTGCGAGGAGCGCGAGTAGTCCAGCGACCAACGCTGAACGCGAAAGGTATTGCGAAGCGATCATCATCCAACTCTCCAAAGACAGTACTTGCGCAGACGGGCCGTCCGCAGGAAGGCGCGGTGGATTCTTCGTCAACAGCGCTTGTTCTCGGATCTGCTGCCCAGAACACCAGAACGACGTCTGGATTCGCGACCTCGGGGATGCATCGACTACGTGATCACGCGCGGGCTATGTCACCTCCTCGTCGCCGACCATTCGCGGAAGTTTCACGATCGGTTCGATCGATGATGCCTGATTGGCGCGATCGGAAGCGACAGCTCGAACGGACCCTTGCCTGACACTCGAAGTGGTACATCAAGTGGTACAAACGAAACGGCCACCCTCTCGGGTGGCCGTAACTGATTGAAAAGGTTGGTTGCGGGGACAGGATTTGAACCTGCGACCTTTGGGTTATGAGGCATCCGTCGGCCGAGCAGAACCCCCGAAAACTGGACGGTTTTCTGCGATTTCGCCCGATCCGATGGCTCGATTTCTGCGGGATTTCTGCGGGGATCGGGTGCTTTGGTCAACTTAGATTCCGCCAGGTCGCGCATCACCGAACTTTCTCGAGCAGCTTCATCTCGCGCAACTTTCATCGTCGCCCGGACGGCCAGCGGGGGATCAGATCCGTGTCTGGTATCCGCTGCGCCTCTCCCGGCGCCAAGCTACTGATGACAACGACATCTCCGCACCCGAAGCTTCATGCGCCTTCCCTCGGCTTCCGGTAGCGACAGGCTCGGGCAGTCCGCGTTCGTGAGATGCGAGGCGCCCTCGTGTCTGCGCTCGGTGCCGTCGGGATGTATCATTCGGGAAGCTCAGTATCGGGTCCGTGCTCCCTTCCTTGGCAACGACAACCTTCCCCTCGGGGGTTAGAACCGATGGCGAAACCAGTGTTCATGGCGTTTCTCTTCGATGCATCGGGAAGCATGCAGCCATATGCAGACGACGTCATCGCTGGGCACAAGCTCATGCTAGACACGCTTCGCGAGAGCAAAGAAGTAAAGATCGACAAGGTCGTCTACATCTATCAAATGCTCTTCGCCGGAGGAGACCCGGAGATCCTTCAGCAGTTCGATAAGCTCAGTGCCGATGGCAAGGACAACATCGTCTGCTTAACTACCGGAAACTATCGTCCGGCCGGCCAGACAGCCCTATTCGATGCAATCCTCGTCGCAATTAACGACCTCGAGCAGGTCATTCGAAATGCTCACAAAGATGGGATGGGTGGTAGCGCGCGCATCGCTGTGATCACCGACGGTGAGGACAACTGCAGCACAGCGACAGCCGAGAATGTTCGGCAAGCAGTGCAGAATCTGCGTAACAAGGAACTCATTGCGAGCTCTGTGATGCTGGGATTGAAGAACCAAGATTTCAGCGACGATAAGCTCGAGGCGCTACGGTCCGCGTCCGGGTTTAGTCAGGCTGTGAGTCTGCGGCGCGAACCTCGCGAGATTCGTCGCGCTTTCGTTCTTGCCTCCAAGCCTCGAAACGATCGCTGACCTTTTCCGCCGGAGGCGGTTGCATGAAGTTCACTGTGGGAAGTACCGAATTCGATACCGAGCACCTGGAGTCGCTTGGCGTTGGCAGCTATGGCGAGGTCTACGCATGTAGTCCACACATGGCGGCAAAAATCATCGACGACATCAGCGAGCCACTAGCGCGGAAACTTCTCCAGATTTGCGACATTGGCATATCGATGGAGCGCGACCCGGAAATCGCAAGCTGTGTCGCATTCCCCTCAACCATCGCTAAGGGAGGGAGTGGCGATCGACGCCACGACGAAATCGTCGGTTTCGCCATGCGAAATCTCGGCAAACGCCCACACCTCTTAGACCTCGGATTCGATCTAGACGATGGCAAACCTCGTCAGGTGAACGGTAAACACCTCTCGGATGAGGCATTGGTATTGCTTGCCTTTCGCGCGTTTCAGGTCTTACAGTCGCTCGAGCGTCGTCACATCGTCGTAGGAGATGTGTCTTACAACAATCTGCTGCTCACGGAAGCAGGTGCGCCAGCATTTGTCGATCTCGACTCCGCGCATATTGGTGATTGGGAATCCGACAGCAATGGTACTGACACGTATACCGATCCCCATCTCTACGAATCTGATCGCAATTCTATGGGCGGTCTCCGTTTCAGTTCAAAGAGCGACGTTTATGCGCTGACCGTGCTTATTTATGAAGTCGTAATTGGCAAGCATCCCCATGACTTTGACAGTCACCCGCCAATATCACTAGTTGCGGCTGCGCGAAGCAATGTCACCTCGTTGCGCATCGTTGTCGACGGGGAGTCCTGTCTCAAACCGCTTGGTGTCACCGTTGCCAAACCTGCGGCGATCGCGAAGGTCGCAAACCGCATTGGCGCCTTACGACGCATCACCGGCACCTCGGGACGTGATGGCGACCTCCTGATTGAGCACTTCGATCAGGTGTTGAATCGTGGCGACCGGACGAATCTCATCGATCGGCTCCCTGATAGCGACCCGCGCAGTCCATGGTTCGCGCGATTAGTCCGCATTGGCTTTCCGTCCGTGCAGAAGGACTGGGAAGACACGCATGGTCCGCGGCGCGTTCGCTCGCGCAACTTGGTAGAGCGGCGGATGCCATCTCCCTTCGACTTAGACCCACCCGCACTTAGTGATTTTTTGTCTACGCACGGTATCGATCGCAACCAACTGGTCATCGACCATGCCTCCACATAGTTTCGAGTCGTCGCTCGCATGGTGTCGGCACGGTGAGACCGCGCTCCCCTTTGAGATCGGGGCAGGGACACAGCGAGGGCGTCTCAAAACGATGAATAATCAGGACGCAATTGCGATCATCGTCGAGCAAAGCGCTATCGTGGCGGTTGTATGTGACGGATGCGCAACCTCGGAGCCTGACCTCGGAAACAGCGATGTTGGTGCCCGCCTCACGGCTATGGTTGTTGCCGAAGAAGTTGCTGCGCACATCAGTCAACATCCGAGGGACAGTCTCTCGAGCAGCATCGCAGCGGTAGAGGAGCGCATCGTCGTTCGGTTACGCTCGGGAATTACGACGCTGACCGGTACCCATGCGGTCGCTTCTTTTGTGCGCAACAATCTTCTCGCGACGATTCTCGGAGTAGTCATCGATGCGGAAGACGCAGTGATTTTCGGCTGTGGCGACGGTCTTTACGCCACCAACGCCCAACTGACGAGCCTTCCCGAGGACGGAGACTATCTCGCGATGCGCCTGCTTAGTGATGACGAGACGTCAGCAAACACCTCCGCGCACTTGCGCGTGTACACCGCTCGCAAGATGCACCGCACTCGGAACGTAATGATCGCGACCGACGGCATGCAAGATCTCTGGGATCGGTATCCCCTGCTGTTGCGACAATTCTTGAAGTGTTCAGAGGCGGGACAGAAGGTCGGCTTTACTCACGATCTATTGCGTGAGTTCAACCGGACCATTTGGTTCGATGCGAGCGTCAATGATTGGGCTGACACGCGAGATGCACACGATGATCGATCGTTCGTCGTAATTAGGCGAGTAAAGAGCGTCAGGCGCAGCAGCGGTCGGCGCCGGGGAGGCGAGCATGTTGCGCGTCACTAACCACGATGTGGACCGAACAGGTGGTCTTCTCGCCGCGATCTCGGACGTGAGTGCGACAGCCCTCCGCGAGCTCGCGGAAGCACACACGCGTCAGCTGGAGGCTGACCGCGTCTCAAACATCGCTCGACTGATTGTCCATAAGGCGCCACACCTCGATGAATACTTGGCCGAGCTTCTATTTCGTTCAGCTCTGCCTACAAACGTACGAACGGAGTTCCTCGAGGCGGTAGTCTATTCGACAGAGGATCGTCTCGCTGAGGATCTATGGCCGAGTGCGGCGGTGTTCGGCATCGGTCATAACATCGCCGCCGGCTCGCGGGCGCTGTTCCTCTTTGATGAACATGTTCCGCAAGGCGAGACGCGGTTGGATCCATCATGTACCGAACTCGTAGTGAAGTTGTGTTTTACATCACTGCCGCCGGCTCTCGACACGATAGTCGCGGAGGTGAACCAGATTGACAGCCGGGGTGGCGCGGATTCTCTTCACCTGAACAATCTACTGAAGACCGCACACTTGACCCTGTACGAATTAGGTATGGCGGGATCGGTGCGGCGTACAACAAAGTTGACCGCTGCTTGGAAGCGGGCCGTGGTCAGCGCACTAGTTACGAGTGTGGTCCTTGCAATTCGTTCAAATGACCTAGACCGTGTTCGTGAACAGGGAGCTAAGCGTGCCCGACGACAGCTCGACAGATTCGCAACGTCGACCACATATCGGACACACGCGCACTTTGAGGCCGTTGTGCAGAAGCTTCGCAGCGGGATTGGCAAACCATCTGGGCAGATATTGACGCTTCCAATCTTGGCATCAGCAGCCGAAGAAGTTTGGGGCGAAGAGATGGCGTTTTTTCTCACTTCGCACTTATGGGAGTCGGAGATTCTCAAAGACATCCACTTTCGACAGGTGCGCGAGCTGCTTGATGCGCACTGCATTGCGAGTGATGTCGGAAATCGCCGCCTGCGCGTGCCGAGTCGCATAGACCTTCCAGACTTCGCTGTCTTGGTTCTACCCGTGAAAGGGCGTCGTTTCAAGTCAGTGAGCGTCGGTCAGCAGAATCGTCCGGGAAGCATTCTGCGCGACCTGGTCATCATCAGCTGCCGCCACGGCAGTATCCCGCTTCAGCCAAACAAGGCGATCGGCCAATTCCTTAGCGAGCTTCATGACGGAGTGGGAGTCATGCTGATTCACAATACGGCCGAGAGTAACAAGGTGATCTTCCGTGGACGAGGATTGCGCCGGGAATACTGGTCAGCCCTCGTTGAGGAGATCCAGCGCCGTGAGGCGGGGTTGTGGATGACACCCGCGCCCACGGCCGATTTCGTTATCAACGGCAATCAAGCGCATCGTGAGCACCCACTGAGCGCGTTAACGCCGAGTCGGTTAGCAGATATCTGCGAAAGGGTACGCGTGTGAGGCGAACCGATCCGCAACTAATCTTACGAGTTCTCGTTGATCTCTTCCCGGCGCAGCACGCCGCATGCGCTGCCTACGTCCGTGACCCGTCGCGTGTGGAGGCACAACCAGGAGCGGCGCGCACACACGTTGCAGCTCCTACCCCGCTGCCCTCCCCGCCGCCCCCGGGTGCGGCTCGCCGTGATCTACCCTCGCGACCAATTCCAAAGAAGACCAGCAGACCCTCAAGCTCCTCATCTCAACAGGCTACCGCCGGGCCGAAACGAACAGTGTCATTCGCATCCCGTATGGCCGTCGTGCCGAGCGAGTGGCGCAGCAGCCAATCGTCGCGACCACTTAACTTCGATGACGTAACAAAACTTCAAGCGCAAGTCAGACGACTCGCGGGATTAAGTGGCGCTACCGTCGAAGAGGCGGAGGGGTGTCTCATCATTGATGCGCGTGTCGACAATGTCGCAACGAGATTGTCCGTTCCGCAAGTACCGTCGCCGCAGGTGGTTCTGCTCGAGATTGGTGGTTCCTCCAATCAGTCGATCTGGGTCATGGATTATGCCGCGCTTACGCCCGAGCACGTGAAAGATCTGATACGTGTCGCTGGAGGCGTTTCGTGACGGAGCCCCAACTTCTCACCCCGATCAGTCACCTGTTCGATGTCCCCCCCTTGGAGTTACCGTCCTTGGTCCGCGCGGACGCGTTGGTACATATTGCGACGAAGAAGACTACACGGGTCCGCAAAGCGGCAGCCATTGATCTAGAGCAAACATTCGCTCAGTTGTACACGAGGTTATATCTCTACGCTGCGCTCGGCAGTGCGCTTGACAGCCTGCCGGCAGACGTCCGGGCCGAAGTTCTCCGCGCGCGGGTAATGTGCCGCGTCGCACTGACCTTTCTTAACGTGCTTTCGCGAGACGCGGCGCGCGCGCTAGTCGCATTGCGCGCGGTTGCAGAGGACGACCAACTGGACGGACTCGATGCTGAATCGAAAGCGTACATTCAGAACGCTGTCACGCACGCAAGCTTTCTCGTAACGAGCCCAGAGGAATGTACGTCGCTGCTGGAGATCATCGAGGCGAGTGCTGTTGTAACGCTCGATGATGTGGATCCTCGCGATGTGGTTGCGCTTGCTGCCGCGCGTCTGAGCTACGCCGCGCTACGTGCGCAACCGACGATTCATGCGTTACGCGAACTGGCGGTCAAACCGGGCCAAGTCGGCGTGGCTGCGAACTACCTCCTTGCAGAGGTATATGGGCAATTGGCCCTCCCGTTGGAGCAGTTGCGTGCGCTCGAAGAATGGTGGCAAGCGCTGACGAAGAAATATAACGCGCATCCGGCAACCGTCGCTGGTGGACTCGCGCGCAAGAATCACCCCGGCGAGCAGGCATTGCTCAAGGGTGCAGCTCAGTATGCGAAGTTGCTTAGAGCAAACGGCCAGAGTGATCACGTGGCGGATATTACCCAGCAGTTCCGAAATGCGGGTTATCCGGCAGTCTTCGATGTCACCGCCGATCAACCGCGCGTTGCCATGGCGTGCACCATGGTTGACCCGACGGGCGACCGGGACGCGACGAGGCATTGGGTATATGACATTCTCACAAGCGCGAGTGCTCAGGAAGGCTGCTTGCTTGTACGTGACGCGTCAGCGTCCGAGACGTTTCCTGGATCGATTGACGTCGCCAACGATCTGCAGTTCAGGCGAGACGTCGCTGTGGCTGTCCTGAGTAGCGGCATGGACATGGAGGAGTCGCTCCTTCCTGTCCCCTTAGACACGCGACGTTGGATCTTGTTCAGGGCCGCACAGCCATTTGAGTCGGTGGCGGCCGGCTTCCTGCCGATCGGTAAGGATACGGGCGTCGTATTTTGGCGGGCGGCCGTATTCAGCGCGACGAGCTTAACCGGAAAGGGTACGGAGTGGTTTCAGACTCTCGCCCAAGCGGTAAAAGGGCAGGGAGATCCCTTGACGATTTCTGCGATTCGGGAGGCTATTCGCGCGGCTATCGCGGGAAGGCGCCGTTCCGCGCGGCCGAAGATAATCAAATGAAGGCCTTAAAAGCATTCGAACTGGTCGCCTTTCCGGATCTTTCGCTTCCGCGCTATCACGACCTTTTCGGTGGCGAGGCGGTCGGCGTTGCCTCGACCCGTCTGTTTTCTTGGTTACAACTCCTCGCCTCTGCAGACACCGACTATACGTTTACTCTCCGGTATCTGTTTACGCCCGACGCTGAAACGAATCGGCGCCTCCGAATCTTCGTTGCGGTTAGGAGCGGCGCCGCGGGATCGAATTCGCCCGTTGACGTTGGGCGAAAGATGGCGCGGACCATTTTTCAGATCGATGAGGCCCCAACTTTTGGGGACGAGTTTGCGAAGCGAAGCAAGTGGCACTTGGCCACTTTGGAGCGGAGTCGCTATACGATCGATGACAATGGCGACGTCCTCCTATATCCGGCACTCTGGAGCCGCGAAGCGGCGGCTAGAAAAGCGGCGGAGCCGTATCTCGATGAGACGTTCGACTCGCTGAATGCTCCGGCGTTTATCGATATTCAACTTCATGGTGCGGACCCGTCGGCAGTCCGGCAGGAACTAGGGTGGCTATTAAACAGCTTATCGTCTGTAGCTGACACACGACCCAACGCCGAGATATCGCTACAACACTATCGAGCGATCGCCACGGCGGTCGCTGACGACCCGACGGCGCATCTCCTGATATGCGCCGGAAGTCCGACACGCGGCGTAGCCGGCGGGCTTCTCGCCGCTTTCGGCGTCGACACCGTAGGTGGCGGCCGGTTCTCAATTACAGAAAGCTCGCCCGGCTCCGAATCGCACGCCGCACTCCTTCGCGCGGTCGATCGTGGTGAATTCGAGTTTGCCAAAGATGGCTGGTACGCGCCTGACATTCCGCGAAAGCTCGCTGCTGCGGGCGTAGACGTAAAGACCGTCCAACGCGATCAGCTCCAGGCATTGTCGGAACTGAGTGTCCTAGCCGGGCCCGAGCTCATTCGTGACGTCCTGTCCTTGCCAATTCCACGGCGTGGCTACCTTCGTACGTTTCCACTCGAAACCGAAATGCGCACTCGCAGCGCAAGGGTCGCACCAGAGACCAGTCCAGACCACATCATCATAGGGCGCGACACCGAGCGGGATGCGTTGATCGGGCTGCCGATCGCCGATTTGAGTCGGCACGCATTTGTTGTGGGTGTGACGGGTTCGGGTAAGACGATGACAATGCTGAATGTGCTGACGCAGCTGCGTCAGCATGACGTTCCGTTCATCGTCTTTGAGCCAGCAAAAGCGGAGTATCGGAGCTTAATATATAGGCTGCCGGACATTCGATTATTTACGCCGGGGCGTGACGATGTAAGCCCAATCAGGCTGAATCCGTTCGAGTTCGACGCACACGTAAAGCTCGCAGAACACATTGCCAGCCTGGTCGCCGCGTTCACGTGCTCATTCGCACTATTTCGGCCGCTCCCAACCATCCTTGAGGAGGCGCTGTGGGAGTTGTACGCGAGTAAGGGGTGGAGTGAAGATGACGGCGGTGACTGCGGCTACGACATACCCAATATCGCCTCGCTTCTGGGCGAAGTAGAGCGTGCAATAGACAATCTTCGCTACGATCCTGAGATCACGTCTCGCTTCAAGGGTGCGTTTCGGTCACGTCTGAGCCCGCTCGCGCGCGGCAGTCTCGCACGGCTGTTCGGCAGTGAGCGGTCGCTGCCGAGCTTGGAAGAGCTGTGTGCGGGATTTTCCATAGTTGAGTTGCGCACACTATCGGTCGAGCAAGCGAACCTTGTAATCATGTTCTTGATGATCGCAGTGCGACAGCGCCTTCGCGATGCGAAGCTCTCAGCAAAGCCTCGGTTGGTCCTGATCCTCGAGGAGGCGCATAACCTCGTGCCTGCTGTAATGGAACAAGGCGTTAACGAGGAAGCGAGCGCGCGCGTGGAAGCCTCACGCTACATCTCGAACATGCTAGCCGAAATGCGTGCGCTTGGGTTGTCGATCATTGTGGTGGACCAGTCGCCGGCGGCAGTCGCGGCCCAAGTCATTCGGAACACCAATTTGAAGATCGCTCATCGGACGGTTGCCAAACAGGACCGTGAAACGCTTGCTGACTCAATGTTGATGGAACCTCTCCAGACAGAGTTGCTCGGGCGACTTGTACCCGGGCAGGCGTACCTTTACGCGGACACGGTCTATAGGCCGCGATTAGTGCAGAGCGCACTGGTAACGTCTACGAACGCAGCGGCCACCACGGGCGATGCATTGCTGCCACCCAACGACGACAACGTCGTGACCTGGCTCGGAGGACAAACTTGGTATGCCGAGCTCCTGCGGCGACGAGAAGAGCAGCTGCGTAACGACATCGAGCGCATTTTAGGGCAGCTCGACGAAGCTACCGCGCTGTTTACCGAGGCTGCGTCATTGACTGAGTTTGAGGCACGCAAGGCTCGGATCGACGACGGCGCATACTCCGCCGCGTTAGATACGGCGAAGCGTGTCGCCGCGTACTGCGAGACGTTAGGCGCGGCCGCTAAGGTAAGGGTGCGTAGCCTCGGCGTGGAAGCGCGGGCACTGAAAGGACATCCGATCGAGAGCGGGGTGCTCGTTGTCTGCGAGTCGGCTCTCGCGGAAGCGGAGAAGTCTATCGATTCAATTCTGAAGGCAGTGAACGACAGTCGGGAAGGATGGCTCCCATGAGCGACCAATCGCTTGGCAAATACAAGCAGGAGGCTAAGGAGAAGACTGCGAAGACGGACGCCTCCGTCAAGGTTCTCGACACGACGCAACGGGATGGCGTCGCGACCGCCGACAAGGCCGGCGCTGTAAAGTCCGAGCTCAGTGACATCAACGCAGAAATTCGCCGTCTGAGAGGCGGGATCCTGAAGTCGATCGAGCGCGCCGTCGGAGCGGATGCTGGAGTCGTGAAGGAACGCGTGGAGGATACGAAGAGGCATCGCGGTAAGGTGGAGAGCGTACGAGAACGCACAACTAAAGAGAGACAGAAAGCTGACTCCGTGAAACCGAAGGACTCCCGGATGACCGGCGGCGCTGAAATGAGCCGTCTGCTCGAAAAGACGGGAAGAGAACTATCCGATATCAGCACAAAGGAGTCTGAAACGGCCACGTCGGCCGAGAGGAAACGTCACGACTTGGAGGCTCGTTTACGCAGTGCGATCGACCGAAATAGATGAAGCTCGCGCCAGAAGACTCCGCCTACGTCGATCGGTTGCGTGAAGAGACCAACTACGTTGCCCGTGTCGTGGGGGACTCCGTTCTTCTTGCCAAGTGCTACGAGCTGCTCGGGGATCCTGAAAGTGCGCGCGCCTCGGCGGCGAATTCCCTAACCGCCGTTCTCGAAACGCTCGCGGCCGATCGCGTCCGACGTCCCAATGATCGTGTAGAAGCATTACTGCGCTCGATGTACTTGGCCGAACTGGCGCAACGGCGGGCTATCCTGGCTCGCCTCTCGGACGAGTTCTTGAGGGTCAGCATTGGTAGCAAATGCGACGGCGAGTTCAGGCACGCATACGCGGCGCTAGCGCTTGGAAGACAACCGCGGTTTGCTGATCGTGCGCTGGTTGGATGTGCGTGTATAGCCTCGGAAATTGCCGCTGGACTGGGCGCTGCGCGTCCGGGTGACCTGCTCGAAGCGGTGCTCGGCCAAGTTCGACGTGACATCCGTGCGGCCGAGGAGACGAACCATCTGCGGCCATGGTCGGATGTCTGGCACTACGTCGTCGCGATCAGAGTCCGTGAAGTGATGATGGCGGAGACCGCGTGATATCGACTCTCGCCAGTCTGCGCGAGTCGGCGCTTGAGTTACGCGATCGCTTCGTTGATGCTTCGCGCGAATTGGCAGACGCCTCGGCCAGCATTGAGCGCGTGCAGTCTGACATTGCGGACAGTACGGCGACTATAGAAGCGCTCTATTCCGATCGTCGGTCGGTGCGTCGTGAAGAGAAGTATTGGTACACGGAACAAATTTCTGAGGAGAAGGACCGTCGGCAAACACTCAGGATGGAACTGAACGCGCAGCGAGAGCGTCGCCGCCTCGCGACAAGCAGGATTCGATCGGTTCGCCAGGAAGCTCAAGGCAAGAAGGCATTGCTGGCCACCGAGGTGCGACGTCTCCGGTCCGCGGCAGCAGCGCTTCCGACGTCGGCAAAGTCGCGCTTCGGGGCTCAGCTTGATGGATTGAGGCAACATGCATCGACCTCAGTCGAGGCTTGTCAACAGTTAATGGCGTTCTTGACCTCATTTGACGAGGTCTTGGTAGTGGGTGTGAGTCCCGCGATGCTCGCAGGGTGCGAGGACGACAGCTTTGACAGTATCTCGAGCGTCCTTGGCGACGACGGAGTAATGGGCGGCGGTCTGGTATCGCTTACCGACGTCGAGCCTGCGCAAGTAGAGACGCGAATCGAATATTTACAGGAGCCACCAGAGTGGTTGATGGAGTCTTGGACCGGCTTGGAATGTGTTGATCGTCCCAACAGAGAATTTCTACCAATCACAGGAACGGATGAGACAGTTCCCTACGATTCCTACGTTGTCGCCGATTCTCTTGACACCGATGGTCTTTCGATGGAGGCGATAGGCGTTGCATATGCGAGCGCGCTATTGGGTGCCGAAGGTCGAGACGCAATACTGTCCCTTGGTGGGCCGGGACGCCCAGACATGCTCAGTCTTGATAGGGACCGGAATCTTTGGATCACGGAAATCAAGGCGACGCAACAAGGGGGCCGCGGACTCCATGAAACTGGGTTGCTCAGAAGCCTTACAGACGCGGCCGGCGTGCCATTGCAATTGTTTGAGAACTCGGCTCCGTGGCTTCGGCGCTCGGGGGTCGAAGTGCTGCGGAGTATTGAGGCTGCGCTGACGCGTGCGGCGAGCACCGCTGAAATGGAGACGCTAGCCGTTCTCAAAGATCGGTACGTGGAGGCGGTGCGCGCGGGCTTTCCGTCGGAAGCATTTAAGAGTGAGGTCGTTCAAGTCGGGCTCATATCGCCGGATGCGGACTATCTATTGCCGTTAACCGTTGCGAATAGTGGCGTGATCGATCGGTTTGTGGACGACGTGCGCCCTGACCGAATTGCGCAGGTCAATGTTGTGGAAGGAGCGCACGAAGCTAGCGTCGCCGAACATGCGGGCGATGCAACGCGCTCAGTGTCATCAGAGCAACATTCAAATCAGGGCGATCACGTTGCGTCAGAAGCAGGAACTGGTGAAGCAAGCGAAACTGACGGGTCTGATGGCGGTGACGCCGGTGACGATTGAGCACAGTCAGCGGCAACCTGAGTCTCGTGAGGCATAGCCCTGCTCAGCGGATTCTGTTTCGTAGTACCCGTCGTGGTCTTGTATTTCGACATCCTCTGCGCTCCGATCCTGTAGGCGGAACTTATGGGGCGGAGCTGAACCATGACGACGGAATCAGTTTCTTCGGGCCATTTCTCCAGCGCTCGACGACGGCGTCGTGGAATGTCGGATCTCGAAGATCCGCGTGATCGAGGACGATCACCTGCAGATCGGGAGCCAGCGATTTTGCGACTTCGAACAGGAGCTCGAACATTCGCGCCACGGCCTGTTTGTCGTCGTCCTTCAGGCCTTCAAGTTCAGGGTCGCTGTCTTGCTCCGGCGGGTAGTACACCTGCGTCGGCTGATCGAGAATGAGGAACCGAGGGATCGGACGCTTGTGTTCGATGAACCAGCGATGGAGCGCGAGATGAGCGACGAGGTGATATCCGACCCAGTTTTCGCCGCCGCCCATGCGATCGAGTGGCACGGGGCCGGTATCGGTGTCTGCGACGACATTCAGCCTGGAGACATCGATCCGCAGCGGATGCGCGCTGTGTTCGAGGAGGAGACGCTTGCTCCACTCAGACATCGTGTCTCCGATGATCCGAATCATCGAATCGAGCCGCTCACGAACGGTGTCTCCGCTGAGCTCTTCTTCGAGCTTCGCAAGCTGTTCACGGAGTGTCGCGAGCTTCTTCTCCGTCTTCGCGCGCTGCGACGATGTCCGGATACCCTCAAGGAAGACGCTGATTCGACCGACGACGCGCGCACGCCGAGCATCGAGCGACACCTCCTCGTTGAGCTGCGCGTTCTGTTCGAGGATGTTCTCGCTTTGACGCTGGTTTTCCGTTACCTGATCCGAAAGCCGTGCAACACGCTTTTCGCGCTCGTCGATAATGGTTCCTAACCGTGGTTGCTCGCGCTCGACGCCGTCGAGCTGCGCCGCCACGGCGCGCATCGCGGCGTTGAGAGCATCAACGGACGGCACGCCGTGCTCGAGTTGCGAGTCGCAAAGTGGACAAGTGGTTTCGGGCTTCGTGTCGGTGTGGCCCGCCATGAAGAGCCCAACGCTCGCGAGGCGGCTTCGCTGTTCATAGGCCTCACGCTTGAATCCGCCCTGCTCCTGCGCGTACGTTCGCGCAAGATCCAGCTCCTCCTTCGCGGTACGGAACTCACGCGTCAGGTTCTTCCGTTCCTCATGAAGACGCGCGAGTGCCTGCCCGGCAACACGGGATTGTTCTGCAGCGGTTGGTGTCCACTTCTGCGTGGCGCGAAGGAGCGGCAAAAGCGTCTCGATCGTGGCGTTCTTCGGTTGGGGGTCTACGAGGCCTGTTTCTTCTGCTTCGGTCGCAAGACGACGCGCACGATCGGTGCGCGCCTGATCCTCGATCTCCATGTCTGCAAGTTCGCGTTCCACGTCACGAACCTGCAGGCGGAGCGTCCGCAGTTGCATCCGCTTCGCAAGGCGGTCATCGGTGATCGCTCCAAGGAAGTAGGGCAGCGTGTCCTTGATCGCTTGCGGGACGAACGGTTCGCCCTGACCATCGAACAGCAAGCGACGATTCGCGATCTCATCTTGGCGTTGGAAGTTGAAGAAGAGCGCGTGACGGAGGGTCGCTTGCAGGGAGGCTCGCGTGGACGATTGCGGGGGCTCCGTGACATTCTCGGCGATCCCGAGCTTCAACGAGAGGTAGTCGATCAGGCCCGGCTGATTGGTCGTCGGCGCGAGATCGGCGTGGGCCGGGAGAGTGATCGTCGCGCCGACTTGCATATACACGTTCGTGTTTGACTTCCCATCAGGCGGCGGTGCCTGGCGAGCGACGAACACCCGCGTGTCCGGAAATTCCAATTCGAGTCCGTACCACGCGACCGTCGATCGGATGACTCCTTCAGGGACAGCGCACTCGTTGCTTCCGAGGCAGTAGTCAACAATCTCGATGATCGCGGATTTACCCGTCTTCGAGCTGCCCGTGATGATATTTACCGCGCCCGGAGTGAACGCGAGTTCGCGGATGTCGCCGGCCTTGTTGTAGAGGACGATTCTGCGTATCTGCATAGCTCAGGGTCGAATTCCGAAGAGTGCATACACGGTCGCAGGCGTCCCGGCGCGTCGCAACCATCGGCCGAGGAACCGTGCTTTGGTGATGCAATCCTTAATCTCGTCGCTTCCGGGATCCTGGTCGTGTTTGACGACGCCGACCGCTCTTAGCACACCCCCGTCCTCCACGGTTAGTCGCGCGTGGGCGAGAAGAAACGCGACCGCCTCCCGCGTGATCGCGGCGGTGTTCGCCACGCGCTGATCAAAGCCGATCTTCACCTCCGGGTTGCGTTGCAGCCACATGGGGATCGAGCTCGTGACGGCTTTCGGCAGGCGCTCGCGAGTGTGTTTGTGCAGGACGACGGGCAAGACGAGGAAGGAGAGCGGGAACGGGAGCCCTGGTTCTCCGAACTCGCGCGCAGCTGCGTGCAGGAGCTCGCCGCAAAACGCAGGGTTGAGCAGGGCGCGTTCTTCCATCGATCGCGTCTGCCATGCAAATCCCGTCATGACGCAGCCGCCAAGAGGTGCTTCAACCGATCGACGAATTCAGGATGCCACCCGACACGCTGAGCATCGGACAGAATGTGGAACGACCCGCGGACGACGTAGGGCTCCTCACAACGCGGCCGGATATGAATCTTCGCTTCGTCTGACGCCCATTTATAGACGCGCAGACCAAACTCTCGCTTTTCATCTTCTGTCTCGGCACCGCGCTCATCGGCGAGCGTGTCGCAGTACCGCTTCCACTCGTCCACGAGTCGGCGCTCGTAGATGTCGAGCTCACCTACATGCAGTAGATCCTCACGAATCCATCGAGAGCGCTGTTCGAACGCTCGGTAGTAGTCTCGGATCGCTGCTTCGATGCGGCTACTGCTCGAGGTAATGAGGCGAAGCTGGTGGACGAAGATGCGCGTGTCGCTGTCGACGTCGACGCCATCGGGTTCCGCGAGAAAGAAATCGATGGGGAGGCTGTCGCGGTGATATTGCTCGCGAAGATCGCCGATCCGCATGTTCAGTTCTTCGGCGGTAATCGGTGGTCTTGCGACGTCGGTCAGATGCGTCACGACGCGATCGAACCACCATCCCTCAAGTCGCTCTCGAAAGCCGACGATGTGTTTGGGATCGACGGCGACGAGGACTTCTCGCTCGATACGTTTTGCGAGATCTGCGATCCGCTCCTCGCCGTCGAAGATGTACATGTTCTCCACGAGCGTCGTGCGCTGCGATTCATCTAAGCGTTCGAACGCCTCGTACGCCGCTCTGTTCGATGCGCTCTTCGAGTTCTGCGCGACGTTGCGAAGCTTCCCTTCGGCTGTGTCTGGATCTCGGTCGTCATTTCGCAGCAGTGCCGCGATGCTGCCATCGGCTGCTTCTGTCGTTGTCACGATCGCGAACGTCGTCGCTCGGGGATCAACCGCTCCAGTCGCAATCCGATCGCACCAAACACGGATGGTCTTCCAGAGATCTTCGCTTGCATCCGAGAGCGATCCGGCGCCGGGCTGATGATGCTTCGTCTGAAAGAGGACTGGCGTTTCGTTCGAAAGAGACAGGTCATCAATGCGTTCGATGGTGAGGGCGCTACGAAGATCGTCCCGCATCGCCTGAAGGAGAACCAACAGGCCGAGCCGCCATTGGTAGGCATACCCGAGCGCGGAGGACGCTGCGTCGAAGCGGTCGTTTCCCATGTCAGGCGAGGAATTCTTGATGGCAGTGTAGCCGTCCGATCCGTGATGCTCAATGTCATGGGCGCTTGAAAAGAGGCGGGACCCGCGCGCTTCGGCACGTCGGGTTGCGTTCGAGACTTCATTCGATTTGAATAGTCGAACGGCGATCGCGATGACGGACAGGTCTTGGCTCGTACGAAGGCCGAACGGACGCCTCGATACCAAGGCCGAATCGCACGCGCGTCTGACTCGATCTAGTTGCTTCTAGGTCGCCGCCGTCGCAACGCTCCTCTCGCTCTGTTGCTAATGGTGGAGTGCGTCCCATCGTCAAGATCGACGAACGCACGGATCACCTGATGCGGGGACGCGATCGCGACGACGGAGACGCAGATGTCGATCCCGTCCACGCAGTCCTTCATCGTCAGCGGTGCGCTCGACACGTTCGATCGTGAGATCGATCTCACGCACCCCGACGCGCACGAGAAGATCACGAAACTCGCGAAGAAGTTCCGCACGCTCTTCGCCGAGATGCACGACCGCGTCGACGAGCTCTCGGCCGCGAAGACGGAGCGGAGCGCGTCGTGAGTGGCTTCGACGAGCGCGGCCGGCAGATCGCCGCAGCATGGGCGGCGACATCTGCGGCGCCGACGCCACGCGGCATCGTTCCGATGGCGGCGCCAGCGTCGACATCGTTCAGCAGCACGATCCTGAACGGCAGCTCGTGGTCGACCGCCGACATCCGCGCGATCGCCGCGCGCGTGGTGACCGCGGAACTCTCGCCCAAGGAGGCGCGCCGGCTCACGATCGTCTTGCGTGAGCAGCCTGTCGGCGTGACGTCGACGGATGGCGCGAAGCAGGGGATTGGCTGGGCGACGCTCGGGTCGGTGAACGATCCGGTTTTCCGCATCTGGATCGACCTGCCGGCCGCGAACGTCCGCATCCACAACGCCGATCCGGTGCAACTCGCCCACACGATCGCGCACGAGATCGCGCACTGCCGCGGACTCGATCACGACGCCATGCAGGGCGACAACCGCTACGACTACTCTGCGGGCTGGCGCGAGCGGTACGCGTGGGCCGCCACGATGCCGCTCCGCTGGTCGCCAGCGGACCGCGTCCCGGTCTCTGGCTCGGCGCTTCGTTTCCGCGGCGAAGTCGACCGTCCGCCGCAGGTGACCGGCGTGACGGTCCCGCAGCCGGCCACGGCTCGTGTCGCCGCGTCGACGCCGCGCGATCTTCGTATGCAGCAGATGTTCGACGATCTCCGTCCCGAGCGATGGGACGAACGCCACCGTCGATCACAGGCGCGCGAGGCGTGGTATCGCGCGGCTACGGATGCCGAGCTTCGCTCCGCGACGTGGCGGCTCGTAGACGCGTACGGAAGCCCGGCCGACGTCGTGCCGTCGCTCACGACCGAACTCGGGATCGTCAACCGGCTTCTCGCCGATGAGGCGGCGAACTCGGACGGTCAGCTCCATCGAAGCGACCGATGGCAGGAGCTGAACGCGAGCAAGCGCCGCCACGAATATGCGCTCTCGCTGCTCGGCGTCGCGGTCGCACCGGATGCGTCGCGCGCGCCCGCAGGAACGCGGACGGAACGCGCCGACATCCGGAGCGAACGGGACATGGCCGTGCTCCATGCCCGCCGTCGCGAGCTCGAATCGGAACTCACCGCCGCGAAGACGCTCATCGACGGGCTCGAAACGGAGCGCGCCGTCGACCGGAAGCGCATCGCGGACCTCGAAGCATCGCAGGAGCGGACGCGTGTCGCGTTCGACCATCTCCGGCGCCTCGATCAAGAACGGACGGACGCCTACTTCGGCGTCCGTCGCAACCCCACACCGTCACGGTAAGGAGGAGGTCATGGGTGCATTCACACACAGAGATTCGAACGGTGCCGTTCTGTCGACGGCCGTCGCACGCGTTTCGTCGCGGGATTTCGCGGCAGATGCGCTCGCGCGCTACGCGCCGCCACGGACGCCGGATGTCACGATCCCGGAAGGCGATGAGTCGTACACGGAATACGTCCCGGTGAAGGAGGAGCGCGGGTTTCTCGGACGCCTCTTCCTCGGCGAGCCGGAAACGAAGATGGTTCCTGTCCGCCACACCTCGCGTGCGGTCGAGCGCTCGAACGACCGCATGCAGATCGAGCAGCACAACGCCGTCCTTCGTCGCCAGCAGCGCGACGAGGAAGAGGCGAACATGGAATTCGTCCTGAAGCGCGGGCGCGCGACGGAGGACCTCCTCGGCATCGAGAAGCGGATTCGGCATGCGCAGTTCGAGATCGAGCTGGAACTCGAGCAGCAGGACTCCGACCGCGCGACGTTCGGCCTCAAACGCGAGACGGATCTGAAGAACGCCGAAGCGGAGCGGCTGCGCGCCGATGAGAACGTCCTCGCCGCCGAAAAGCGCGTCGCCGCGGCGCGCGGGACGCTCGCCGATCTCCTGGAGGAACAGGAGGCGCGGGCGGCAACGACGCCGATTCGCCGCCAGACAGAAAAGACGCGCGCCGAAACGGAGCGCCTGAAAGCCGAGCAGGCGTTCTTCGACGAGCGCGCGAAGCTCGAGAAGAGACGGCAGACGCTCGTCCGCGAAGAGGGCGAGACGTCGAAGCTCGCTGCCCGCTACGGGGCCACTGCATCGACATCCACTGGCGCAGAGCGCCGCGCACCCGATGAGGTCGAGGCGCTCGCCCGCCGTGCGACGCTCGCGGCGGTCACGGGCAGCGTCGCGCCGACGACGCCCGACCGCTACGGCTTCCCGTTTGCGGGGAACATCTTCCTCACGCACTACATGGAGAAGAAGGACTTCGACGCCGCGCGCGAGCAGACGTACGAGTCGATGTACGACCTCTACATGGATGAGAGTAAGGGGCGGGTGCGGCTCACGCGCGAGAAGGCGGAGCGCGAGCACGAGTACTACGAGACGCTCCGTGCGGAAGCGGAGCGCGGCGGCGCGATCGGGGCGCTGAAGGACATCGCCGCGGCATTCACGCGTGGCGGCGGACGGAGCGCCTTCGCCGACGACATCAACCGGTAATCACATCACTGTCGAAAAGAAAGGAGTCGTGGCATGTCCCGTGGTGTCGCCGTAAGAACATCTGCTCCACCGCCGATCTCGGGTCCGGAGCTTCTTCGTGCCGTGATGCCGTCGCCGTCCGCGATCGCGCTCGGCACGGACGTCCAGACCGGGGAGGCACTCAGCCTCCCCGTCACGAGCCTCACGCGGAACATCTTCGCGGAAGCGGAAACCGGGCAAGGGAAAACCGGGACCGCCCAGGAGCTCGGGTTCTCGTTCCCGTTCTCGCCGATGTCGATGGTCTTTCTTGACTACATCGGGACCGGCTTCGATTGGAGCATGCGCTTCGTCGCCTTCATGGCGACCGTGCTCCGGCTCCTCGAAGACTTAGAACCGCTTCTCGCGGGCTCTGCGGACTGGTTCCTCCGCCGGCACGCCTTCGGCGTCATCAGCTACCGCGAAGAGTCCGATGTGAAGATCGACATCCTGAAGCGCCGCCGACGTCCGGACGGGATGCTCGAGTCGGTCGCGGAAGTGGTGGAGCGGCTTCTCTCCGTCTTCTCCGTGCGCTTTCCCGACATGAACGTGCGCGTGCGCTTCCGGCGCGTGGCGACCGCCGTCTTTACGGCGCTCTGCGCCGGCGCGCGGAGCATCTCCGAGTACCGGCCGATCCTCGGCGATGCGCTCTTCCGCGCGTTCGTCTCCGGCGAGATCGCCCGCCTCGGTACTGACGGCGACCCGTTCGTGCGCGAGCAGCTCGCGGAGCTCGATCGCATCGTGGCGCTCTCGCCGCGCGCGTTCGAGGAGCAGACGGAAAGCTTCTTTAACGCGCTCCAGGACTACGCGCCGGGGACCGCGCTCGGCTCCATGTTCGGATCGGAGGAGACGTTCGATCCTTCGCTCTGCGCGTTCGGAGACGCGCGGATGTTCTTCACGACGGACCTCGCAAATCCGCTCCTTCGGCGCGAGGCGTTCCTCTCGCTCCATGCGCTCATGCAATCGCTCTTCACGCTCCGTCGGCAGGGGACGGGCGAGTACTCGCGCTGCTTCTACGTCCTCGACGAGTGCGCGCAGTGGGCGGAGCAGACGCTCTTTACGCTCCTCGCGATGGGCCGGAATCTCAAGGTCTCGACGTTCCTCCTCTTCCAGTCGATGGCGCAGTGGAAGGACGCCGGATTCCAGAATGCGGCCGAGATCCTCCCCTCCGTCTGCCGCTTGCAAGGCGTCTGGCGGCCATCGTCCGTCGAGCGCGCGAAGGAACTCGCGTTCCGCGCGCGGCCGACGCGCCCGATGGATGAGCTCTACGTGCGGGAGCTCGCGTCGATCGCGAAGGGGAAGAACCTCTCGGACACCGTCACGGAGTCGTGGGCGGACACGCAGTCCCATGCCGAAACAGACTCGTACGGCTCCGGTTGGTCGAATCAGTACGGCACGAACAACGGATTCGCCTACGACGCGCTCGGCATGCCGACCGGGACGTCGGTCGGCGACGGCTTTCAATCTGGCCAGACCGAGTCGTGGAACCGCGGATCGACGGAGGGATACGCGACGACGCGTGGCGGTGCAAACGCGCGGGCGATCGGGAAGGCGATCACGAAGACGCTCGCCGAGACGATGTTCCGGATCCCGTTCGAAGAGCAGCTCGCGGTCCACGCGCAGAACCTGCTGCGGCGCCCCGAGCATCAGGCGACATGGCTCTACGAGGGGAAGTCCATCGACGTCGACATGTACCCGCCGCGCGAGTACCCGCGAACGCTCCTGGGCCTCCCGATCGACGCGTGGTACGCCGATTGGCGCACGCGGTACTACCGCTCGCGCGCGGAGAAACGTGCAGTCTTTCAGCAGACGCCGATTCTCGTGGCGGCGCGACCGGCTATCGCTGCGGCGCCGATGGAGACGAGCGCGTCGCCGGCGACGCCGAACACTTCGACGGCACCATCGACATCGCCAACGTCATCATCGCCGGCAATGGCGGCATCCACGACGCCGGGCACGATCACGCCGATCGTCGCACGCGTGGAGACGGGCGCGTTCCCCGCGATTCCGCTCGCGGACAAAGGGCTCGCGCGTACGCTCGCCGTCCTTCAACTCGCGCACGTGGCGCGACCGCTCACAGTGCATGGCGTCATGGCGCTCAGCCGCTGGAGCTACGACAAGGCGTACCGCGCGCTTGATGCGTGTGCGGACGCGGCGCCTCCGCTTCTTGACCGTATCCGTCCGTTTGCGCCGCGCGGCCAAGGCTCTGCCCCGACGCTCTACATTCTCTCAACCGCGGGCGCGCGACTTCTTGCCGCGCACGGCGGCGATGAGCGCGTGCTCCTCCGCATCGCGAAGAACGGCGCCGAGCAGCGCCGCGCGATCGAAGAGCATCTGCCGCATCAAGGCCGTCACCGCGCGTACGGATCGACGCTCCTCGTCTTCCTTGCCGCAGCCGCGGCGCGCGCGGGCCTCCGGGTCACCGACGTTCGCGGGGACCGGGAGGTCTTCGAGAACATCGACCTCGCGCCGTACTACGCCGCGATGACGGACCGCGAGCGCCCGGACCCGACGAAGCCCATCCGCTACGTGCCGGACCTCGCCTGCACGATTGGCGACAGCGCGATGATGCGCCGGTACTTCCTCGAAATTGAAACCGGGTATGGGCAGCGCGATGAGCGCGAGCTCGCGCGCATGAAGGCGTGGAAGATCCGCGCGCTCCACGACCGGCTCGGCGCTGCGCTTCCGACGATCCTCGTCTGGACGCGGACGGCAGCGCTCGAAGAGAAATTTGCCGCCGGCGCGGCCGGTGTCGCAGGTGCTGCTGCCTCCTTCTTCCGGCTCACGAACGGCGAGGTGCTCCCGCTCGGAACGCCGCCGGGGCTCACAAAGACGGAGCGCGCGCAGACGGTCCTTTCCGTGGCCGAGGCAGCGGCGGGGCCGGTCTGGCGGACGCTCGGGTCGGACACACGGGAGCCGCTCTTCCGATGAATATCGCGGAGATCCTCCAGGCCGCCGCGGAGCGCGGGCTGCGCCTTCGGGCGATTGGGGCATCGCTCCGCGGGCCCTGCCCGTTCCATGGCGGCAAGAATCCGACGAGTTTTTCCATCACACCGAGTGTGGGCCTTTACCAGTGCTTCTCCTGCGGCGCCCATGGGGATCTCCGCCTGCTCGTGGACATTCTCGGCGTCCCCGTCCGCGAGCAGGCCGAGGGCACCTCGGGCGAGCGTGCGGGAGCGGCGGGCGAGGTCCGGCCATTTTATGACCTTGACCCGGCGCACCCGTACCTCGCCTCCCGAGGTGTTGATCCGGAGACGGCGCACATGTTCGGCATGGGCGGCTTTCGCGGGGCGGGCGCCTTCGCGCGGCGGATCATCGTGCCCCTCCATGATGGTCGCGGTCGTCTCGTCGGCCATATGGGACGCGCGATCGACGACGTGACGGAGCCGCGCTACCGATTCCAACGCGGCACGCCGAAAGGGCGCATCCTCTATAACCTCCATCGAGCCGATCGATCGCTCCCGGTGATCGTCGTCGAAGGCGTCTTTGATCTCCTCGCCGTCCGGCGCGCGGGAGGCCTGAACGTTGTGGCCCTGCTCGGAGCGCATGCGTCCCACATGCAAACCGCCCTTCTTCGCGTGTTCCCGCGCGTTGCGCTTCTTCTCGACGCGGACGACGCCGGCCGCGCCGGCACCCGTGATCTCACACGTGCGCTCCGACATCGCGCCGTTGCGCTCGTGCTTCTGGGCGCCGATCCCGCCACGACGGCGACCGACGACCTGCGCGCGGCGCTCCTCCAGCTCGATCTCACTCGACCTAACAGATCCACTGGAGAACAACACACTGACGCCACGTCTTCACCGATCATGGGACCGAGCTGACCAGCTTCGGTACTTGCCCCCACACCCGGGTGGCACCCTGCCGGGTTCTTTGACTAACCATACGCTTATGCCTCCTACGCCACGACAACTGGCGATCTACCGTGCGGTCGAACGGAAGTTCGGTCGGACACAGGAATGGCGCGCCATCGCGCGACTCGCGAACATCGAGATGATGGACGCGCATCCCGCGTACGTCTTCCTCGGAAGCCTCCTCGATGCGGTGAAACATCTCCGCTACGAACGGCTTTCGCGTTCAGCCGGACTCCCCGAGAACGCCGATGAACGTCGCGCTCTCTACGAGCGCGCGCTCATCGAAGAAGACGTCGCACGTCGGGAATGTCCCGATGACGAACGCGAAACCTGGTGCGCGGATACGCGCCCTCCTGCGCTCGGCACCGGGCGTCCTTACGTCGAGCAGAACCCCGAGCTCCTCGAGGCGCTCGAACTCGACGGCTACTTCGGTCCCGCCCGACGCGGATGAGCGGCACATCACGTGAGTTCTTCTCTACAGAGCTCTGCAAGACCTGTTCGGCCCAAGGTCATGAGCAGCAGCTGAAAGAACTCCTCATTAATGATGGGCCCCTCAGCGCATTCCTCGTGCGCTGCATCCGCTGCGGGTTCTGCGAAACCCGTGCGGCGGCGGTGGGTGTTCGCATGCGCGCCGAGCTTCTGAAAACTCGGAAACGTGCGTCCACCCGCGCGTGGACATTCATGGCGATCGGAGCGCTCCTCGCCTTTTCCGCGATTGCGCTCGCAGCGACGGCACTCGCTGCTCTCAAATAGTGCACATGGGTGAACTGGTCAGCTCACCCTTTTTTCTACGGTGCGGCAAGCTCCCGCCCGACGAAATCGAGGATGCCGCCATCGAACCGTTCGACACGCGATGCGGCCACACCGAAGAGTCGCGCGACCCGGCGGTAGTAGGTGTCGGCGGCGTGGTAGTTCACCGCGACCACGCGGGTGAACGGCTTCGTGCGCCGCGCGATCGCACGGCGGATGAGCGCCACCTGATCCTTATCGGTCTTCGGGATGCTCCATCCGAGAATGAACACCTCGTCCGCTGTCGCGAGTGCGTCCTCTTCGCGTTCGCGGACACGCGTCAGGAGCGGGACCTTCGTGCGTTTCTTACTCGTCGGCGGAATGATGAACGGCGCGACCCGGATCGGCCAGCGGTTCGGCGGTTGCACGTACGCGTGGGTGAGCGTCGTTCCGATGTAGCGCAGTGCGCCCGCAGCATCGGTCGCGAGGATCGGGAGTTTGTACCGCGCCTTCTCCGGCATGAGCCAATTCAGCGAGCCGTGCGGCTTTAGGACCGTGACGTGTCCGGACGGACGCGGGAGTGGGATGAGGAGTGGGCCAGGAGGATTCGAAGGATCTTCCGGCGCACGAAAACGGAGCGGTACGCCGTAGCCGCGCAGTGCGGACCAGACACCGGCGCGCTCGAGCGCCCGTTCCAGTGCGAGGTCGTAGTTGAAGCTCACGAAGGTATGTCGCGATTTCGGCTCCGTGCACCGAGCGGCGAAAAGCCGTGTGAGCGATGCAAGCTTCAACTTCCAGCCGATCGCGCGGAACATGCGGTTGATCGCGTACTGCGCACGCAACACGGGATCGTTGATCGCCGCGATGAGTCCGGCGGCGGTCAAGGTCGGAATGGACGCCTCGATTGTCTCCGCGCGAAGGAGGAGATCCTCAATCGACTCCTTCGGTCGGCGACGGATATGCCAGAGGAGCCGGGAACGATGCTGCTTCGGATCGGTCCCGCTCGCGAGCTTCTGGAGGAGTGGCCGCTTTTCCGTGTAGCACTCCATCGCCTCAAGGCCGATGAGGGCCATGAGAACGACATCGTCGCTGCGTGCATATCGCGTCATCACGCGGATGAAGTCCATCATGAGCGGCACCGGCATGCGCGCACGCTCCAGCGCTTTCGTGAATCCCGCACCGACGAAGTAGACGCTCTTGCCCACGAGACGCATTATCGACGGTCGCGACGCGACCGCGATGGTCGAGACGGAATGCGCGCGTGATCGTTCCGCGGCGTCTCGACACTCGGCGGAAGCGTCCGCGCAAGGTCTTCGACTTTTCTCCGCGCGATCTCTTCGGTGAGTCCGCGAACATCGATGTCCGGATAGTCGTCGATCGTGCCGTGCCAAATGCTGCCGATTTTTTGTACGTGCACCTTCATGCGGCGAGCATCGATGCTCCTGTCCCTGAAGGCAATGAAGATGGATCGGTCACTCGCAGTTCTACGTCGGCGTCATCCGGATTCCACGCCCGGTGGAACCGAGTCTTCCCGCCTCGCTCAAACCGTGCGACGATCCGCGGAGGAGGGGACCATGCAAGACCTTTCGGACGCACAGGTGCGCTACATCCTTGGGAAAGCGCTCGAGGAGCGGCGTCTCACGGATGGCGTCATTACCGGGTATCTCCGGCAGCTCGACGAAGAGATCCGCGATGTCGAGCAGCGGCTGCAGCTCCTCCGCGGCGCGGCCGGCGCAGCCGTCCCGGTGCGGTCCTTGGGCGCACAGGTGGCCCGCAGACCCGCCTCTGGACCGAAGGCCGCGCCCTCCCCGGCGCTCAGGCCGCAGAACCGTGCGACCGCGAAGAATACGCGCTCCCAGAAGCTCCAAGGCCAGTACATCGGCTTCCTCCGGCAGCTTCCCTTGAAAGATCGCCCGAAGTACCAAGAGATTGCGCGGAAACACGGGCGCGAACAGGCGATCGTCGCGATCCGCAAGGCGCTCGGGAAGTAGCGGTGGACCTGAAGATCCCACCAGAAGTCGCGGAGCGGCTCGGCTATTACGTGTATCTGTACGTGCATCCTGATACGGGAAAGCCGTTCTACGTCGGAAAAGGCCAGGGACAACGCGTCCTCGCGCACATGGGCGTGCAGAACGAATCGCGCAAGGCGCAGGTGCTCGCGGAACTCGCTGCGATCGGGAAGGAGCCGCGCATCGACATCCTCGCGCACGCGCTTCCTGACGAAGCGACCGCGTTTCGCATCGAAGCGGCCGTCATCGACGCCCTTGAGCTCGCGGACCTCACGAACGAGGTGCGCGGCTGGAAGACGACCGAGGTCGGCCGCGCCCCGCTCGCGGAGCTCGTGGCCACGTACGCCGCAACCCCCGCCGTGGTCGATGACCCGTCGATCCTCATTCGCATCAATCGGCTGTACCGGCCCGGCATGGACGCGCACGCGCTCTACGAGGCAACCCGCGGAAGCTGGAAGCTCGGTCCTCGCCGCGCGAAGGCGACGTACGCGATGGCGGTCTTCAACGGCGTTGTCCGCGCGGTCTACATAGTGGAGAGCTGGCACGCGGCAGGATCGACGGCGTACACGACGCGCGAGGCCGCGGCACTCGCGCGCCCCGGCCGGTGGGAATTCATCGGTCGGGAAGCCGACGAGGCGATCCGCGTAAAGTACGTCGGGCACTCGGTGAGCGCGTACCTTCCGCAGGGTCTGCAAAGCCCGGTCGTCTACGTCGCCTGCCGCTAACGAGCGCGGACCTACCGCCGCTTCTTCGCGGTGACGAGATCCTCGAAGAGCACCGTCGGATTCACGCCCATCGCCTCCGCGAGGCGGATGACTTTCGCGACGCCGAGGTTGTGTTGGCCCGTCTCCACGCCGGCGAGATACGAGCGGCTCATCGCGCAGAGCCCCGCGAGTTGCTGCTGCGTCATCCCGGCACGCCTCCGCACCTCCGCGAGCCGCGCGCCGAATGTGCGGAGGATGGTGTCCTCGGACTTCCGTCGCGTCTTCCCCATGTAGACCCTGTAGGCGTCTCATGGTGACAACGGTACAATCCTGTTTTGTCCCACTTATCGGACAAAGCATCCTGTCTCATATGGAAGACAGGCAAAGGAGTGTGTCGTGGCCCAGCTGACCGGCTCCGCACCCGAAGCCATCGTCGCCGCCTTCACGGTGAACAAGAACCTCCAGCACACGAAGCTCGAGTGGCGGTTCAACGAGAAGTTCACCGATCCACAGTGGGCCACGGCGTACGTCGGCGCCGCGCTCCTCTCGCAGCAGGAACGTGCGGCGAAGCGTTACGAGAAGGAGGCGGTCGCGACGCGGGCCGCGATCGAAGAGCAGACACGCCAAAGCGCCGAGCAAGCGCGCATCCTCAAATCGACGATCGAAGAATCATCGGAGGCGGTGCGGCGGGAGGTCTCGAACGTCCACGCGGCCGTGAAGGAGAACACGAACGAGCTCCGCGGCATCGCGGCGCAGGTGTCGCATCTCGCGTGGCTCCAGGTCGAGCAGAACCGCACGCTTCAGCACATTCTCAACCTCATTCGCGAGAACCGCGCGAACGAGTGCCGCCAGCTCGTCGAGCAGGGCGAACGAAATTTCCGCGCCGGGTATCTCGCCGAAGCCGAGGAGCGCTTCAAGCTGGCGCTCACGTACGACTCGACCGACTACATGACGCATCAGAACCTCGGGCTCACGTACATCCGTCTCGGCCGGCCCGACGTAGCCCTCGAGCATTTCAGGAAAGCGTGTTCCTTTCCTCCGAAAGCCGGCGCGAACGAACAACGCTTCTTCGTCGCGCGAGCCGCAACGCACGCGGCACGTACCTGCTATGCGATGGGGGATTACGCGCAAGCGGAGAAGTACTTCGTCCACGCGCTCGACGTCGAGAAGACGAACGCGAAGAACGCGTACGATCTCGGAGTCGTCCGTGCGCACCAAGGAAAGACCTCTGGGGCCGTCGACGCGCTCTCCGCCGCGATCGATCGCGATCCGACGCTCGCCGGCGCGGCGCTCGCGGATGAAGAACTCTCGCCGATGCGCGAGGAGATCGAGCAACTCGTCCTCGAGCGCAACCGCCGATCGCTTCAACGCCGCGCACCATGCGATGCGCGACTTGGAGACGATGCAGAAGCAGCTCGCTGACATCGGCCAGAAGGTCGGTGTTCCGGTCGACACGAGTGCGGATGCGCGGCCGATCATGGAGCGCGTCCAGAAGAAGGGGCCGAATCTTCTCTCTGCGCATGAGGCGGTAAGGGGTATCGCCGCGCTCCGAAGGAGTCTTCGCGACCGCGCTGTCCAAACACTCGCGGCGGCGCGCACACGGGCGACGACGGCCACGCAGGGAAATGGCGAACAATGGCGCGAGAAGCAAACGATCGATGCGCAGGCGAACAGCCGTGACGCCGAGCTCTCGGAGGCGGTGCGCAACGCCGCTCCGTCGACGGGCGCGGCGCTCCTCGTGGGGATCATCGTTGGAATCGGGGGTGCCTTCGTTGGGGCGAACGTGATGCATGGCTGCGTTGGTGGTGTTCTCGGTGCCGCGCTCGCGTGGAGCGCCGGCATCGTCGCGTACCGCATCTTCGCCGCGCAGCGGCTGGCGGGTGCGAAAGAGGCGCTCGAGCAGTTCCGATCCGAGCGCGCATCGATGGAGTCGCGCTACATGGCTCTGCTACAGAACGAGCGGTCGGACGCGGGGACACGTGCGCAGGCGATCGAGCGCGCGATTGCTGCAGTGCAGTCCATGCAGTAGGTGTAGGCGTTCGTCAGACGGCTACGACGTCGCGGTACCGCACCTGCGGTAGTTCCGGGCGTGGAGGCGTGTTCATGGCGCGCAGAACGCCGTGAGCCAGTCCTTAAGGACGAAGCTCGCGCGCACGTCGTCCTCGTTGTAGCGGAGGACGCGATCGCGCAGGTGCGCGTTCGTCGCCGGATCGGTCCAGTAGTCGTTCCACCAGGCGAGGCTCTGTGCGCCGCCCGGATCGTCGTCGCGCCAGCGGAAGCCCATCCACTGCGCGAGTGCTTTCAGCGTCGAGCTATCCGTCGGGAAGACGACGCAGCGCTTCATGACGCGCTCAAGGTCGATGAAGCTCGCGATGAACCGGTCGAGCGCGGTTGAGCCGCCGTAGAGCTCCGCAAGGCGCTTGAGGACCGACTTCTCGTGGTGCGAATAGACGTAGACCGCCATCGGGCCGAGCTGCTCGAGCTCCTCGATCTTCGCAAGGAACCGCGCCCATACTTCTACTTCTGTGTCGCCCGCCGCGGCGCAGACCGGCTGGAACTGTCCGAAGTCATGCTCCGTAAACTCCGACGCGGTGTACGCGTTGCCGCCTGCGCCCCGCACAAGGAGGCCGTGGAGGTACACGAACGGCTCGAACGTGAAATCCTCGACGTCGTACGACACTTCGACCGCGACATCGGGTGGCGTCCAGGACGCGAGTCGCAGCGGTTCGCCGGATTTTTGCACCCGCGCCTTCCGTGTCCAGATCGTTGCCCGCGCACCTTTGATGCCCTTCACCGTCGCGAGCGTCGCCGGGTCGGCGGCGGCGAGATCGCTCGCCGTCTTGATCCCGATCGTCCAGAGCCGCTCGCGGTAGCTTTCGCCGAGGCCGTCCACCGTCGTGAGGTCATCCGCGGCTTTCAATTCCTCCCAACAGTGCTTCTGCCACTCGCACGCGGTGCAGGCGCTCTTCCAGCCCGACCGTGTCTCGCGCGAGCCGCTGCGGACCTCGAGGAACTCATCGCGGAGGCGCTCATACTCGGGGAAGAAGGCCGCGAGGTCGTACGCCTGCTCGATCCCGTCCCTGTCGATGATCCGACCGACCGGCGGCAACATCCCTTGCACGGTCATGAGAAGCTCGGCATACACGCAGAGCTGCACCGCGTAAACGGGCTTCGGTTTTGTGTTTGCAGCGTCGGTGAAGGCATTCCCATTCTTCACGTCGACGGGGATGTACGCGTAGAGTCCGTACCGCGAGACGTAGCCATCGAGGCGGACGAGGAGATCCGGCTCCCCGACGAGATCGTTCGTCTGGAGGAGACCGTGGTAGATCGCCGGCACGCCTTTCTCCATGAGCTGCACCGTCTTGGCGGCACGCTCTGGTAGGGTTCCCGCGGGGACCGGCACTGCGGCCCATCGTCCAATGACGTCATCCTCATGCACCCGGCCGCCCTCCCAAAGAAGCTGGAGGAAGGCCGACGGCGGGAGCTTCTTCGCCGGGTCGCCATGCACGTCCAGGTAGCTGCGCCGGGCGCAGCGGACGTAGTTCGCAATGTCGGTGGCGGTAGTCACGCCTACTCGTTGTGCGTTTTCAGTCCTTCGTCGAGGCCGAGCTCGCGCAGCGCGACTTTCACTTCATCGATCTTCGCTTTGGAGACGCCGTCCTTCGGAGTGACATCAACAGAGACGTGGATCGTGAGTGCGCCCGGACTCGCAAACTTCGACAGGACCTTCAGGTAGAGGTTCGACCACTTCTGGTACGGCACGAGCCCAGCCCAGGTAAATCCGGCGACGTCGCTCACGTCATCCGTGGAAGACGGCGCCAAGGGCGTCGGCGCGTCGTTAATCAACATCGACTGCTGGGAACCACCGGGCGGCGGAACGGCCGCTGCCACTTGCAGCGCAGGGCGCGTCTGCTTCTCCACGTACTTGTCCGCGGCGTCCTTCGTGATGATGAAGAGGTCGTCCGAGACTTCGATGTCTGCGGGCAGGAGCGACTTCTTGTAGACGAATGGCTCGTAGCCGCTGCCGGTTCTCCCGACGTACGCGATCACACCGGCGTCAAGGCCCTTGCTGATCGTGTTCTTGATGGCGTCCGCATTCAGCAGACGCGGGAACTTTGGCGACGCGTAGAAGGCGTCGCGAACGGACTTCGTACTCCATTCCGGCAACGCCGGTGGCCAGTAGCGCAGCAGGAACTGCGCGGTCACCGTCTCGACGATGACGTCCTTCTGGCGGAGCCGTGAGGTGATGAGCTCCGTCAGCGTCGGGGCGGCACTCGAATGCAGCAGACCGAGATCCTCGTGCACGATCTCGCCATCGGTGCCGAGGTAGTAGACGTGCTTGAAGGAACGCCAGACGGCCTCGCGTACATCGCGCTCCGCCTTTTTCACGTTCTCCGTGAGCTGTCGGCGCTGCGACTCGTCGAGCTTCAGGTCGTCGCTGTCATCAGCGATGTCCTGCCACGCGAGGAGTTTTCTTGCCTCGTCCTTGAGCGTTGTGGCGTCGTCGATCACGGAGAAGAACAACCCGCTCTTGAACGTCCGCGACGACTGACCGCTCTCTGTCAGCAGCGACTTGATGAGCGCGTCGGTCGCCTTTTCGCCAGCAGGACGGTCCAGCCCGAGCACGACGAGCGAAATCGCAGGCCGGTCCGGCACCTGATTCGATTTCTCGGGGAAGTACACGCGTTCCACACCGGTCCCGGCGGAAAACACCTTCTGGATATCCGCCTTCAGCCGTTCCTCGACCGCGCCGGCGGAGACGCTCGCGCGCCGATCTGAGAGCAGCTTGTTCAGGTTCGGCTGGATGCTGAAGCGGTACTTGTTCTTCTCGGCCGAGAGGAAGTAGCAGGCCTCGGTCAGGCCGTCGAGGCACTGTTCGACGTTCCCGATGTCGAGGTCCGGCTCTGCGACCGCCAGTCGCACCTCGGGGAGTGTGGCGACGCCCTTCTGCTGGCCGCCGTTCGACTCGAAGAGGATCGTGGTTGCGACCTTCCGGTGCAGCCGTGCCTTCTTGATCTCGGCCGTCGCTTCGGTGTCGAGGCGCACGGCGTGCGCGTGATCCTTGCCGATGATATCGGTCGTGACGGCACCTTCGAGCTTCGCCTCTCCGAGTTGCTCGAACACTGCTGCGCGGAAGAGTGGCTCGTCCAGCGGTGCTGTTCCGAGCGAGATCAGCGCATCCTTGTGTGCGCCCTTGTAGCCTTCTGCATAGGCACGGGACACCCACAGCGCGAGGAGCCGCAGAACGCCACGGGTCTGCTGGAAACGCGGAAGGGTCTGCCACTTCCTTTCGAAGACAGAAAGCAGCGAGGGGTGGAACGGATAGCACGCATGGAATTGCGCCCGCGCCTGGTCGGCCGGGAACCAAGTCGGAAGATCGGTCTTGTGGTCGAGAACCCAAGAGCTATAGCCGTCGATCGTGTCGTTCGCGTCCTTCGGAAGCCCGCCCCACTCGAAGAGACGCCGGCGAATGATCTCTGCCGTTTCTGTTTCGGCGGACATGATCATCGCCTTCCCGAGCCGGTCCAGAAGCTTTTTCATTCGGTTGAAATCCGCCTCGTCCTCGGCCGTCATCTCAAGCTCGGAAGCGGGGATCGAGACGGCGAGCACGACGTTCGGCCGCGACCTTGCAACTTCGGTGAGGTTCTGCACGAAGTGGTAGAGCTGCGTCGCGAGGCCACTCTTCCGGTTCCGGCTGATGTAATTCATCAGCTCATCGAGCAGGATGAGGGCCGGCTTGTCCTTAGGGAGGAGACTCTCGATCACGTCTCCGCCGGGCGCCGTCAGCGACTCTTCGTGCTGCTGTACGCGCGCGAAGGACTCCGCCCCGCCTAACTGCCAGGCGATCTCGCCCCAGGCCGTCTTGCGCAGGGGCTCTCCGTTCGTTCCGCCGCGGCCTGTGATCGAGTCGAACTCGGTCCCGACGAATACCGCCGTTGCTGCGACGGGCACCGACTCAACGCCGGCGTCCTGGAGGATGTACTGCACGCCCTTCCAGTTCTTCGACGCCTTACCTCCGCGGGCGAGGTGATAGAGCAATGTGAGCGCGTGGGTCTTGCCGCCACCGAACTGCGTGGAGAGGTTGAAGACCGAGGAGGTCTCTACCTTCACTCCATTAAGGCGCCGTGCAACCTGCACCGCTAGATCTTTCAGGTTCTTCGTCAGGTACGTGCGATCGAAGAACTCTCCCGGGTCTTGGTATACCGCGGGAGCACGGCCATCCCGGACATGATCGAGGTGCACCGCAAACTCCGACGCATCCAGCGGCCGGCCGTCGCGAAGGTCCTCGCGTGGAGTGATGACTTTGTACCAAGGCTTCAGTGCCATATCGGTCTCGTTATAGGGAAGTCAGAGTCATGCGAATCCAAAGCTCTTCTTGCGGGCGAGCACCCCGTCGACCCAGCGCTTTTCGTCTGTGCCAGTCGGATAGAGTGCCGAGAGCGACTGTGCGAGCTTCCAGAACTGAGGCTGGTTGCCGACGCCTTCTTCGATTAGAAACCGCTTGAGGGCTTCGCCGCGGCCGGCACCGAACAGGATCATCGACTGGTGAATGCGATTCAGCGTGGTACTCGCCGGCTTTGCAGCACCGATCGTGGAGCCCGACTCGCTCTCGCTGAGAGCGTCGATCTCAGCGAAAAGGGACGATTGCTGCTTTCTCTTCTTGCGCGGCGCTCCCTTCTCGTCGGTGTCGGGTTTGACGAAGAGGTACCTTGCACGCTCCGTTACGGGCAGCAGGCGCGCCGTGTCTCCGCGAATTTCGACTAGGCTGCCCATCGACTCCAGATGAGCGCCCAAGCCCTGCGCCAGCTTTCGAGCAGCGTCGAATTCGAGCGCGAAGCCGCCCGATGCACCTTTCTTGGTGATTGCGTCGTCATCATCTGCCTCATCGTCAGACGCTTCCGAATCGGAGGCCGCTGTGCCGCCACTCAGAGTCCACAACCAAATTGCGGTGAGCCGACCGTCGGGTTCGAGACCGGTCGCATCAGCCGATTCAAGGACCATGGAGAGCGCCTGCTTCGCTACTGCCGACCAGACATGCTCGAGGTACTCGCTCAACGGCACCGTATCACCACTTGCCTTCTCTACCCGGGAGTACTTTGAGAAGACCTCCAGCGCCGGCCCGAGACACGCGAAGATCGCATCCGCGCCTACGATGCCTTCACTTGCGAGCCGAGGCATCCACTCTCGAATCCTGAGCGGGAGCTCGGCCAGTACCGCCCTCCAGTCTCCAACCGCCTCGGAAACGAGGTGCCCATCACTGTCCTCGCGTGGCCTGCATACGAGATGGACGGATGAAGCGAGAGCCGCCGAGTCCATAGCGCGAAGCCTTGTCGCCAGCTCTGTGTCTAGAGGCCACGACGCGGTGATAATCCAACCCGCATCGATCATTGAGCGGAGCTGAGCCTCCCACCCGGCCGTACTCTTATGGGCGAACACGACGATGCCGATACCGTCGGGCGCAAGCACGCGACGACCCTCTGCCATCGCCGATGTCATGACACCTTCGTAGTGTGAGCGACTCTTTCCGCGAACGGGATCTACGATGCACTCAGCTTTCTTCGGACTCAACGCTTCTTCAGTAACAAAGTGCGGAAGCATCCGCCGCAGCCACACGAAGAAGAAATCAGAAAGATCGGCGTATGGGACGGCATCGTAGTACGGCGGGTCAGTGAAGAACGCTGCCGCGGAGTCATCGGGAAGAGGACTGCTCTGCGCCGGCGTCTGAACGACCTGCCCAATGCGAGACTCCGGCGCAATCGCGGTGAAGGGCGCTTGAGCGCACTCCACGAGGTTCGCCCACGATCCAACTGAGCCACCAAAAGGATTCGCCTCGCAGAAGTCGAAAACCAGAGGAAGCGCTTGCCGACCGAACGTGGCCTGCATTTTCTGCGCACTAGCATTCCATCGGCAAAGACTGGTCTGATGTTCCGCGAGTCGATCAACGACGCACGCGAGAACGGACAGCACAGCCTTCTTGAATTCAGGCTCGCCAGGAGCCTCGGCGGCCGCAACGCGAACCTCGTCCGCGAACGTCGCCACGAGTGCTAACTGGCGGGGCAAGAATAGATCTCGCCATCGTGTGATTCCGTACCGCTGAACACGAAATCCGAGTGTGCCAATCGGCGGCAGCTCCTCGTCGGGGATATCAAGATGCGACGCGTCGCTTTCCAGTAGTTTGATTGCTTCGCGCTGTGCGTGTTCCTCGACAGGACCAGCGTCGACAAAGAACCGACCTACCTCGCCAGTTCGTGTTACGACGACGCACAGCGGGATCGCGTCAGCAGCGCCGCCATGTTGCAAGGTGAGTTGCGTGCGTACCGATGACACTGGAGTGGTGAATGAGCACACCGGGCACCGCGCAGAGCCCCTGCTCACAGTACCTGCGAACGAGGCGGGTGCTGATACCCGCGTGCCGCCCGCGTCATACCAATAGGCGTTGCGCTTCTCGATGACGGAAGCAGTGATCCTCTTCCTCTTCTCGTCCAACTTAAGGTGTAGAGCAGCGGCACGGCTGGCATGCTTTGAGAGTTGCGTCGTGCGGATAAGTGGAAACCGCACACCACATGCGGGGCCCTCGCAGCGAATCGTTCGGGCCCAGAGGTAAGCGATAGGCTGCATCTGTTTTAGATGAGAGCCGTACAGGTGTCCGATTCGTTTTCTGGCGGCGTTCTCCGCCTTGGCGGCTGCGACTCGAACGGCTTCGCGTAGTTCGGGTCCGTACTTTGGAACGTACTGGAGCGCGATTTGGTTTAGCAGAATGGGGATCGGGTTCAGGTCAGCGGCGAAAGGCTCCGCACCGATGCGCGCAGCCTCGATGGGGATCGCGCCACCTCCCGCGAAAGGATCTACGACGATTGGGACGCCTTCGTGACCACTACTCTGGTGTGCTGACAGCGTGAGCTTACGAACTGTCTCGATATACTCGGTCTTGAGGCCGTTGGAAGGATCGGCAACGTCGCTGATGAAGGACAACAACGCTTGCCGCAGACGGACCCCATTGGCCAGAAGTGTTGGGTCGCGTTGGAACTTCGTGAACGCACTGAAACTCTCCGCGCTCAGCAGGCCGAGATGCTCCGTAGCCCATCTTTCCATCTCCTGCCGAGCCGTTGCTCGGAATGCGTCAGGGCACAGCGGATCGACAGGGTCGAACCACAGCGCCGCGCATGCAACTGCGCGACAGGCCGACAGCGGCCGACGCGCCCACCACGTGTGCAAGGGTGATATGGACCCGATGCCGCTGCTCTTTTCGCGGCCGGAATGCAACGAAATGCGCCGGATTGGCAGGTCAACTTCAATCAGTCGCTTGCAGTAGCTCTTCTCCGTCATTCCGCCGCCTTGATGATCTCGTTTGCACCAACGAGGTAGTGCTCGATCTTCACGATCGGCTTCCAACCGAGGCGTACCGGGTCCTGAATCGCGTTCAGCTTCGGCGACGTCGCGCAGTCGAAGACGGCGTAGAGCCAGAAGTCATCACCGAGTCGTTGGGCGGTGCGATATTCGTTCTCCGTGAGCGCTACTTCCGCGGTTGTCGACCGGCCCTTCACCTCGATGAAGCGCGCTGCGGTGAAGACGCCGGGCTCGGTCGGATGTGGCTTCTTCGACAGGATGTCGTAGCCCCGATTTTCACTCTCCACACTTTCGGGAACCCAGCCGCGCTCGCGCTCGTACTTCATCGCCTCCGCTACCGCGATCCGCTCCATCTCGGGGTCGCGAACCATCGAGGCGATCACCGGAGTCTCGCGCTCCGGGTGCGGCATGACCCAAGCCGAACCGAGGAACTGCACACCTTCGATCGTGCACTCTCGCTCCTGTTCGAGTTCGCGAAGCCGGCGCTCGCGCCGTTCATTCAGCGCTTCGAGATGCTGTTCGGCCTGAGCGACGCGCCCTTCGAGACCGGTCTGCTGCTCGGTCGCCTGACGGAGCGTGTCGAGCTCCGCGTAGGCGAGCTGCGCTCGGTTGATCAGTTCTTCGAGCGAAATCTCGACGTGCTTCCGAACGATGTCGTTCTCTTTCACCCGTTCCGCGGTGATCTCCGCCAGGAAGGGCTTGAGCGCCACGTCGTACATATGAGCTTCCGTGGCGCCTCGGAGCGGCAGCCCCTCGACGAGGTGCGCCTTCGTGCCCGCGGGCGCCAACTGAAGGTCAAGGAAGACAGTCGGCTGCTTCACGGTGAGCGTACCGTCGGCGTCGACACGAACGACAAACAGCTTCTGGTGCAGGGTGTGTCCGCGACCGTCCTTGATCGCTGCTGAGAAGACGTCGAGCCGATACGGCTTTCCGAAGTGGAGGTCGTAGAAGACCGCGCCACGCCGGAGGTCGTTCGCCACGCGTGCCTCGACGTCGACGCGCACCGCTTCGAAGAGCGGGTGCCCTGGCGTGACCCATTCGAGCGTCGCATCATCGGTTAGGCGCTTCTTGTCAAAGGCGATCTGTTTGTACTCGCGGCCGAGGCGGCCGAACCGCGGCTCCTGCTGCTCGCCGATCGGAAGCAGCGTCTGCGGGACGCGGCCGACGCGATAGATGCCGTCCCTCCCGCGGATCTCCGCCGGATGGATGCCGGCGATCGGGCCTGCTTTCACGAAGAAGTCTTCGATCACTTCCGGGACGAGCCGGCGTTCCTTCGCTTCGACCGATTTCCCGATGAGCGCGGACAGGTTCAGCTCCTTCTTCGCAAGCCCTTCCAGCGTCGAGCCGGTGATCTGTTTGAAGCGGTCGATGTCGATGTCGGCCACGATCCGGTCCATGACCTGGTCGACCGTCATCTGCTGCGCGTACATCTTTCGGAAGAGTTGCTCGAGCTGATTCGCCGGGAAGAGATCGCCGACCACGTCGAAGACCTTGTCGTCGCCGAGCTCGTTCTTGATCTCCGTGAGACGCGCGAGGAGTTTCTCCAGCACGCGGCCTTCGCGCGTCTCAGGCGATGCGAAGTTGAAGATGACGCAGTCCTTCGTCTGGCCGTAGCGGTGGATGCGTCCCATCCGCTGCTCCAGGCGCACGGGATTCCACGGGATGTCGTAGTTGATCATCATCCAGCAGAACTGCAGGTTGATGCCTTCTCCGGCGGCCTCGGTTGCGACGAGGATCTGTGAGGTTTCGCGGAACTCACGCTCGGCATAGATGCGCGTTCCGGGCGTGTCGCGGTCGCCGATCTTCATCCCGCCGTGAATCTGCGTGACCGAAAGGCCCCACTCGCGAAGCTTCCCGAGCGGCCGGCCGTCCTTGCCGTCGCCGGCGAGGTAATCGAGCGTGTCTTTGTGCTCCGTGAAAATGAGGAGCTTCATCTTCGGGTCTTGGAAGATGTTCTGCTCTTCGAGGACCGCGCGGAGCTTCCGCAGCTTCGACTCCACCTCGCGCTGCTCGACGCGGCGGGCGTGATCGATGAGGAGATCGAGCCGCTGGATCTCGGCCCGGAGCGCCGCCGGATCGATGGATGCGACGACGTCTTCGAGGTCGGAGACGATCTGCTGCTGCTCTTCTTCCGGAAGATCGTCGTAATCTTCCGGAAGTTTCTTCTCGAGCTGTTCGCGACGATATTTCTCCGGGTCCTCGAGGATCTTCTTGCGCTTGTCGCGCATGCGTTCGAGCGAGCGGCGCGCCGCGTAGACACTCGATGCGAACCGCCGCTGGAGCATCGCCATCGTGAAGCCGAGCGCTTTCCCTTGCTGCGATTCGGCAGCGGCGGCCTTGATGGACTGGTCCTCGACGTAGCCGGTCAAGTCCTCGTAGAAGTCGAACTCCTCGGGGCTGAGGCTGAACTTCGCCGTCTGCACTTCGCGTTTCGTGAAGAGCTTGCGCGAAACGCCGTTCTCATCGGGGAACGACACCAGCGCCTCTTTCAAGCGACGCAGATAGAACGGTGCCGAGTGCCGCTTCATCGCCTCTTCGAGGCTCTTCACGTCGCCGTAAACGTCGTGATCGAGGAGGCTGAGGAAGAGGCGGAAGTGCTCCGCCTGCCCCTTATGCGGCGTCGCCGTCATGAGGAGGAAGTGGTCGGTGCGCTTCGAGAGCTCCTCGCCGAGCTGGAACGCGAGCGTCTTCTTGTCCGTCGAGTCGGCGCTCATCTTGTGCGCCTCGTCAACGATGATGAGGTCCCAATTCGACCGGAAGAGGCTTTCGCGAGCATCCTCGACGCGCGAGATCCAGGAGACGGAGGTCACGACCTGGTTCCGCTCCTGCCACGGGTTTGAGCCGTATTGGCTCCGCAGGATGTCGCCCTTCATCACCTCGAACTTCTCGCGGAACTTGTCCTGCATTTCGCGCTGCCACTGGAACGTGAGGTTCGCGGGCGCGACGATGAGCGTGCGCTGCACGAGTCCGCGGATCTTTAGCTCCTTCAGGAGCAGACCCGCCATGATCGTTTTCCCCGCGCCCGGATCGTCGGCCAGGAGGAACCGGATGCGCGGGAGCTTCAGGAAGTACTCGTAGACCGCCTCAAGCTGGTGCGGAAGGGGATCGATGCGGGCGATTGAGAGCGAGAAGTAGGGGTCGTACTCGTACGCGAGCCCGAGGCGCTGTGCTTCCACGCCGAAGCGGAACTTCTGTGAGTCGCCGTCGAACGGTGGCGTCGCCGGCGTCACGACGAGCTGCGCAAGTTGCTCCGCGCTGAGAATCGGATCGCGAAACTGCCCGGTTCGAAGACCTTTCCCGAGGATCTTCAGCGAGCCGCCCATCGGGACGGTGTACGCGATCTCGACCGGCTCCGGGAGGAGCGGTCCTTCGACGACGACGCCAGGGGCGAAATCTGACAAATCGAGTGTAGTCATGGTGTGGACGGCTCCCCACGTCGCACTCGGGGCAGAGCGGACGGAGGAACAGTCCCAAGTCTGGGCGAATCTGGCGCTTCGTTCAAGCCGATTTCACGTTACTCGATGCGGTTCCGCGTCACCTTGACGACGTGTAGTACGCATTGTACGCTTACAGCATGAAAACGCTAGGCGAACGCATCAAAGAGCTCCGGGATGCGGCCGACATGTCGCTGCGGGAGCTCGGGAAGAATGCTGGCGGGCTTTCGCCGGTCTTTCTCTCCGACGTCGAGCTTGGCCGGCGCTTTCCGTCTGAAGATGCACTGAAGCAGATCGCTGCGGCACTCAATACGCCGGTCGCGGACCTGCGGAAGTACGACACTCGGCCACCGATCGAAGAGATGAAGCGGCGGGCCGCCGAGAACCCCGCGCTCGGGGTCGCGTTCCGAACGATCGTCGATCTGCCGCCGGATCAGCTCCTCAAGATCGCGCAGCAGGCAGCGCAGCAAGCGGCGAAGAAGCCTAAAGAGAAGAAGTGATGAGGAGTTTTCGCACATCGAACGGAGGCCAACGTCCCTACTACACGGAGAAGGACGTGGAGAGCATGTGCGAGGATGCGCTTCGCGCCGCCGGGTACTATCCAGCCGCTCCCCAAGCAATCAAGATCGATCGGTTCGTGGAGAAACACTTCAACGTGTCCCCGCGGTTCGAAGACATGCCCGCGGGCGTCCTCGGGTTCTCCCGTTTCGGCGATCGGGGCATGGTGAGCGTGCATATTTCCCAAGCGCTCGTCGAAGACGACACGCGGTCCGCTGAGCGGCGCGTGAACACGACGCTCGCGCACGAGGCCGGGCACGGTCTCATGCACGCGCATCTCTTCGCACTCGCCGGGACGGAGACCACGCTCTTCGCCCATGGATCGGATGTGGAGGAGCAGAAGGTGCTGTGCCGCGACGAGAAGACGACGCCCAAGAAGGTCTATGACGGAAGGTGGTGGGAGCTGCAGGCGAACATGGCGATCGGTCCGCTTCTCATGCCGCGTCGACTTCTGCACGAAGCCCTCGGGCCATTCCTGGTCGTTCGCGGGACCTTCAAGACCGAGGAGATCGATCCCCGGCGCCGCGAAGAAGCTGTCCGCAAGGCAGCGGAGATCTTCGACGTGAACCCGGCCGCGATGCGGATTCGGATCGAAAAGTTGTACAAGCCGTTGGGGAACCAGTTGACGCTCTGAATTTTTTTGCCTACAGTGTACGCAACGTCGCGTACACGCGTACGATGAGTACAACTATGAGGAACGCACCATGCTGACTACCGCCGTATACCCGCCCTCGTCCACACACTGGATTGATGACCTTCTCGTGCGCATCTGCCTCTGGATGCAGCTGACGCCGACGCAGCGCGCGGAGGCGGAGGAGCACTACGGCCACGTGGGCCGCTGGCTGAGCGCCCCCGAGAGCGCGCTGGCGCCGTGGCGGCCCGAGATCTTCCCGCAAGGGTCGCTGCGCATCGGCACGACGGTCCGGCCGCTCTCCCACGAGGAGTTCGATCTCGACCTCGTGTGCTTGCTCGCTATGCGCGACGGATACGATCCCATCGCGGTGCTGAATCTCGTTGAGAAGCGGCTCCGCGACAACGACATGTTCAAGCCGATGGTGGAACGCAAGAACCGATGCATCCGGCTGAATTACGCGAAACAGTTCCACATGGACATCCTACCTGCGAGGCCCGACCAAGCGCTCGGGGGCACGTGTGTCCTCGTTCCTGACCGTGCCGCCAAGTGCTGGAAAGAGAGTAACCCACGCGGCTATGCTGGTTGGTTCGACCAGCGCGGCATCGTGGAACTCGAGGCGGTACGAAAGGCCGCATCGGTCGAGCCACTGCCGCCACCCGAGGGCGCGGAGGAGAAGAACCCGCTACAGCTCTCGGTGCAGCTCTTCAAACGCGCGCGGGATATCCGCTTTGTGCGGGCTCCTGACGTCGCGCCGATTTCGACCGTTCTCACGACGCTCGCCGGCCAGCAGTACCGTGGCGAGTTGCATCCGCTGCAGGCGCTGAGCGCGATTGCCGATCGCATCGTGGCCTCCATTCCGGCGGTTGGCCGACTGTATGTTCTCAACCCGGCGAATCCGAAGGAGGACTTGAGTGAGCGCTGGGACAACGATCCGGACGCGTACCGCGCCTTCGTCGATTTCGCCCGCGAGCTCTCACGCGAACTCCACCAGCTCGCTCAGGCGGACGGGATGGAGGCTGCGAAGAAGCGGCTTGAGAAGCTGTTCGGTGGCGACGTCGCTGAGCGCGCGATTCGTGATCAAGCCGGCGTCGTCGAGCGCATGCGCGGGGGAAATGCGCTTCGCGTGGTGACGGGATCTGGTGCCCTGACGTCGGTTGGATCCGCGGCCGCAGTGAAGAAGAACACCTTCTATGGCAGGTAGGTTTTATCGGCAGCGGCTTTCCATCGCGCAGCAGCGCGCGCGCATGCAGACGCTCTATCCAGCGTTCGCGTCGACATGGGAGCGCGGCCTCATTCGGTGGACCGGTGACTTGCAGCCGACGGATGCGTCGGAGCGCTATCGCATCGCCGTAGCGTACCGACTCGAATCGACGCCGAAGGTGCGCGTCCTCGCGCCCGCGATCCGCGCGCGCGAGGACGGAGGGCCGATCCCGCATCGCTATCCCGAAGGGCATCTCTGCCTCTACCTCACGAACTCGGGTGAATGGACAGCGAACGATTACATCGCGGAGACGACGGTGCCGTGGACATCGCTCTGGCTCTACTACTACGAGGTATGGCACGCCACGGGCGAATGGCTGGGCGGCGGTGTTCACCCTCCCAAACGGAATCGACCGAAACGATGATGCGCGACGATGCTCCGGTAGCGGACGTTCGAACCGTTCCTGAAAAGACGCGGCTCTTCCTCTACGTGCGTGCTGGCGGACGTTGTGAATTCGACGGCTGCAACGAGTACTTGCTCGAACACCACGTCACCCTCGACCTGCTGAACGTGGGCCAGATGGCGCACATCGTCGCATTCAAAGTTCGTGGCCCACGCGGTGATGACCCCGAGCGCCCCACGGACATCAACGATCCCGACAACCTCATGCTGCTCTGCCACCGGTGCCACACCGAGATTGACAACCCGGAGACCGGGGCGAAGTTCACGCGCGCAATCCTCGAAGGCTTCAAGCGCGATCACGAGAAAGTGATCTTTCATCTCACGGACCGGAAGACGCAGAAGCGGACGACGATTCTCGAACTGCGGTCGAAGATCGGTGGACAGGTTACGTCGCTGCCACCGGCGCACGTGTGGGACGCCGTCTCTCCGCGGTATCCGGACCGCGAATGGTTTCTGATTGATCTCTCGACGTTCGATGACGACTCGCCGGCCTATTACCAACTCGCGAGCCGCGAGATCGAGGCGCGGGTGCAGCGTCTCTACGATCAGCGGCGCTCTGACGCGGCCTTGGACGTCTCGGTGTTCGGCCTGACGGCGATGCCGCTGCTCATGTTTCTCGGCAGCCGCCTAAGCAACAAGGGGCCGGTGCATTTGTACCAGAAACATCGAGACACGCAGGATTGGACGTGGAAGATTGACGGGCCACAAGTGGAGTACGGCTTCCACCGTGTACGAGCGGGGGCGAACCGGGAGCATGTGGCCATCGCGCTGTCTCTTAGCGCCAAGCTCGACCTCGATCGCCTCCCGGCGGCGATCGATGCGACGTACACCGTTTACGAGTTCTCCCTCGTTTCTCAGGACCCCTCGCCGCTCTTTCTGCGCCGACGCGACGACGTCGCGGCATTCCAGGCGGCCTACCATGCTGCGCATGCTGCCATTCTTCGCGACCATGGATCGATCGAAGCCGTCGACGTTTTTCCTGCGATTCCTGCACCGATTGCGATCGCCTGTGGCTTCGAGCTTTTCCCGAAGGTCTCGCCGGTCCTCCGCGTGTGGGACCACGATCGACGGCAGGGTGGATGGGTACACGCGCTGGAAATCGGCACTCCTCGATAGCCGCTTGAACGTGACGAGCATCTGCGTGATCTCATCCAGGCTAAAAAACGCGGGGCCAAGCGGCCCCGCGTTGTAGCTACATCATGCCTCGTTGCTTCAGCGAGACATATCGGCCTGTGCCGATGATCAGGTGATCGACGACGTCGATCCCGAGGAGCTTCCCGGCGTCGACGAGCTTCCGGGTAAACGCGAGATCCTCGGCCGAGGGCGCCGGATCGCCGCTCGGATGATTGTGAAAAACAATGAGCGACGCGGCGTGATCATCGAGCGCGGCGCGGAGGACATCGCGCGTCCCGACGACGGCCGCGTTGATCGTTCCGACGTACACCTCGCGCTCGCGGATGATGCGGTTCTTCGCGTCGAGGTAGATCGCGCCGAGCCGCTCCTGAACGTGGTGAGCGTACGTAGCCATGAGCGCCTTCGCGATCGTGTCAGGATCGCGCACGGGCTCCTCGAGTGGGAGCTCGCGGCGGGTAGCACGGCGGCCGAGCTCGAACGCGGCGGCGATCTTCGAGGCGTTCGCCTCTCCGATGCCGGTCACGCGCGCGTACGTCCGCCAGTCGCGCCGCGCGAGAGCCGAAAGGCCGTCCGCGAGGATCGCGCGCGCAATATCGAGCGCGCTCCGCTCGCGGGTGCCGGCGGCGAGGACCACGGCGAGAAGCTCGGCGTCCGAGAGCGTCTCGGCGCCGTGGCGATTCAGCCGCTCGCGTGGCTGCTCGTCGAGAGGAAGGTCGCGGATGCGGGTCGTCACCGGCGCCTCCGGATCGGAGCGCGCGGCGCACCGTGCGCGCAGAAATCGAGGTAGTGGCGGAGGACCGAGTTCACGAGCTTACGGACCGGCGTTCCGGTGCCGCGCTGGAGGCGGAGGAGACGTCGGGCGGTGCCGGCGTCGACACGAATTGCGTACGTGCGATGACACATAGCTTCTCCTTGTTGGGTGTGGGCGCGGACGGGGTGATCGTCCGCGCACCGATAGCGTTGGATTGAGGCGCAGCGTATGTGGCCTTTGAGCGGCGGACGGCATCGCGATTCGCGATGCACCGTGCACCGTAGGCCGATGACTTACGCGCTGAGAGGGATGGCGCGTCGCCGCTCCCCGCGCTTCATGTGGGGGGGATACTCCGGGGCGCCGAGGTCGCGTGCGAGGTCGATCGCGAGCCGGAGCTTCTCGATGATAACGGTGCGCGCCGCCGATGGAAGCTCGCGGAGCGTGCGAACGAGGACATCGATCTCCGTCTCGGCTTCGTGTTCCCACGGCGCGAGCAGTTGCTCGATCGCGCCGGAGAAAAACTCGGCCTCGGTGACCTGGTAGACGCGGAGGAGGCGCTGGAGCTGGGCGAGCTTCAATGATGCGATCCGCTCGCCGGTTTCGAACGAGCTCAAGGTCTTCACGCCGAGGCCGGACTTTTTCGCGGCGTCGGCTTGCGAGAGGCCGCGGTACTTCCGCAGTTCGCGGAGTTTCAGGACGAGGTCCATGCGGGACCTCCTTTCTTGGTTGTGATGCAGTGAATGGTTAGACGGCCGATTCGACGAGATCGCGCACGGTGCGCGTCGCGACGGGCAGATGCACGTCGCGCTCGATCGTGAGGCCGCGAACGAAAACGGACGAGAGTTCGGCGAGCGAGGCGTAGCCCCACTCGTCACAGTCGGGGCCGAGCGCTGAGACGCAGTAGCCGAAGAGGAGCCAGTCGTCCTCTTCTCGCTGCGCTTCGGTCACGAAGAACGTGTAGCGGCCGGCCGGGAAGAAGTACTTCACGAGCACCTTTGCTTGGTTGCCGAGCGCCTCTTGCGAGCCGAACGGGTGCCGCGCGAACGCCGCGCACATCAGCGGTGAGAAGGTCCATGTGTCCTCCTTCCATCGGGATGTGCGGAACGCGGTCGAAGATCGCAGCCGCGTTTGAAGCGGCAGCCAAGAGACACGATGACTGTGCGAGATTCCATCGTGGAATCGCTCCTTTCGTTGCGGGATGTGGTGCGGATCACCCGAAGAGGGAGAGCTGCTGGACGGTGCGGATGATGAGGCGCTCGACGTGGAGGTCGGGCGCGTCGTTGGACACGGGAACGAGGACCGGCACTTCGATGGGAACGGATTCGACGATGCCGAGCTGCGGGCGTATCTCGGGGGCCGGCAGAAGCTCGATGCGTTTCGCGATTTCGAGCTGCCCGTCGCCCGTCGCACGCTTCAGGATTTCGGCGACATCGATAAACCGTGCTTTCCCATCGATCGCGTGGCGGATCGCTTCGGACTTCTGCACGAGGACTTCGTGCATGACCTGGTCGATCGTGTCGCGGCCGAGGAGGTAGTGGATGTACACCGGCTTCGACTGGCCCGGCCGATGGACGCGGTCCTCGGCCTGCTCCGTCGCTTCCGGCGAGTACTCGAGGTCGACGATGACGACGTGATTCGCCGCGGTGATGGTGAAGCCGCGGTTGAGACAGTTGAGGGACGCGACGATCGCGGATGTGGTCGGGGACCGAGAGAACTCTTGCACGAGCGCGAAGCGCTTCTTCGCCTGCACCTCGGCGGTTATCGGGAGGACGTCGAGGCCGTGGGCACGGAGGTGCCGGACGATCGCCGCGACCATCGTGCGGAGGCCGGAGAAGACGATCGTCTTCTCGCCGCGATCCGCCGCGTGCCGAACGATCTCACGCACCTTCTCGAGCTTGTTCCACGTACTCGCGTCGAGCGCGCCGCGATCGAGGTAGTCGATGGCGACCGGGCAGGTTGCCGCATACCGCAGCTTCCAGAGCGCCGACGAAATGACGCCCATGTTCGGGTTACCGTCCGATTCGCGGAGCGCCTTCGCGATTGCGTTCTGCGCCCATTCGGCGTACGAGCGGTAGAGCGAGCCGTGGCGCTCGTCCATGGTGAGGAGGTGGATGCGTCGTTCTTTCGCCGGCAGGATGTAGATGTCGTCTTTGCGACGACGGACGGAGAACGATGCGAGGAGCCGCCAGAAGCGATTGAGGTTCGAGACTTCCGGGAGGAGCTTCGCGCGACCTTCATGGAGTGAATCTTCGAATTGGCGGCTGACAAACTCGTACGTGCCGAACTCGTTTAGAAAGCGCTTACTGCCGCCGCGGTACGCATAGGGGAAGAGCGGATTGTCGAAGCCGAGTAGCCACGCGACGTTCCAGAAGACGTCGTGCGCGTAGCCTTTCATGAGCGTGCCGGTGAGGATGAGCTTCGCCTTCGGCTTCAGGGCACGGACCGCGCGGCCGCGGAGCGTATTTTTGCTCTTCGCAAGTTGGGCTTCATCCAGAAGCACTGCCGAGAAGAGTTTCTGCACGCGTTTGTACGCCGGCCACTGGTGCGTGTCGGCGGTCGCCGTCCACGCTTGATAGCCGCAGGCGTTGCAGTGCCCGCCCGTCCACGCGGCGGCCTCGCCGCACTTCGGGCAGACATCGATGACGTCTTCGTACGCGCGCTTACAGACGCGACACGCGCCTTTCGTGTTGTCGGAGACGCTATGGTGCACCGCGCCGTCCTTCGTGAACGTGCGGCACTCCCACGCGTCGTACTGCTTCGGGCCAACGAGACTCAGGAACTCGAACGAGGTGACGTAGAACGAGGTCTCGGTGGGAAGAAGTCTCCTTCGCTTCTCATCAATGAGGTGCGTGATGGCGGCGTGCGTCGTGAGCCGGTGCGCAGGAAACCCGAACTGCTGCAGCTCGTTCATCCAGTTCTCGACGAGCGAGGACTGGCAGACGACGAGGACGCGCTTACTGCCGCGCGTCTTCGCCCACGCTGCCGCGGTCACGGTCTTTCCGCCCCCTTGCTCATAGCCGAGATACCCGAAGGGTTTCACCGCGAGACGGGCCACGTCCTCGGCTTGGAAAGGGAAGAGGTACGGCGCCGCGCGCGCAACGATCGCGCGGTTCTGCGTGAGGCGCTCGGGGACGACTACTTCAAGATCGGGAACATCCGGGAGATCGAAGGCGGTGGTGAGAAGCTCGACGTCCGCCGCATCGACTTCGCGGAACGTATGCGGACCGGCATCGGTGAGCACCTCGAACGCGAGATAGCCGCGATCGACCGACGTGATGAGTGTGACGTCTTTGCCCGCTCGGTCATCGAAGACTGTCTCGATATTCGCGGTCTCACGATTTCGCACCCATGAGGGACGGAGGTGATAGCTGCGGCCTTCGGTGAAACAAGGGTTGCCGTCGCCACTGAAGACCGTCGCTTTTGCGACGTACGCGCGATCCTCGATGTACGCGAGGCGTTGATGCGCGGCCGGCGCATAGAGCGGGGTCTTCAGGAGCGCGTACCTCGATTGGAGCGACGAGATGCGCGTCGCGTCGGCCTCGCTGATCTGCGGGTCGAAGCCGAGCCAGGCGAGTGTTTCCACTCCCGCGCGCGGCCCGATCGTGAGGAGCGATGCCGGCGAGAGGAGCGCCGAGACGATGCCGTGCTCGATGCCGCGGACGGGATCGAACGCGGTCACGATCTCGTCAAGAAACTGGAGGAGCCCATCCGCATCCGCCGATGCCTTGATGCCTTTCGGCGTGACACGAACGGAACGGGATGCGTGAACAACGGTGAGACGCGAGAGGACCGGCACCGGAGCCGGCGTGGAAGCGGGAAGCTGCTCTGCGCCTTGGAGCGCGCGACGCGCGGCGATGCGGAGACCGTCCGCCGCGTTCTCAGGATCGATCTCGACGCGGGCTGGCGACCACGGTGCGGAGCCGCGATACACCTTCCGCGCGATCACGAGATCGCAGAGCACGTTGATGCCGTACTCCTCCTCGAAGAGCTGCGGCATCGTCGCCTGGAAGAGCCCTTCGAAATTCGTGTAAAGCACGTCGCGAAGGAAGCGGTCCTTCGCGTTCGTGAATGTCGACGTCGGGATGATCGCGACGAGGTAGCCGCCGTATGCGACGGCGCGGGTCGCGATTTCGAGCGTCGCGCCCTGCGACTCGAGCTTCCCGCCCGACGTCTCGCACTTCCACACTTCACCGGCATCGGGCGTGTCCCAATAGATGCCGTAGGGCGGATTTGTGACGACGAGCGAAAAGTTCTCGACAAGATTGCGGTATTCGAGGATGTCGCCGGCGCGGACATTCTGTGGCCCGATGGCGTAGCGCGCATGTTCGGCGCCCCGCTCGTCGAGCTCGATGCCGAGGACCGACGCGCCCGCGAGCTTCCACGGATGGAGCAGGCGCCCCGAGCCGCAGGTGGGATCGAGGACCGAGAGGACCGATGGACCCTCGGCTGGAACGAGCGGCTGGAGGATCTCGAAGATGGTGTCCGCGATGAGCTGCGGTGTGTACCAGGCCGCGTGCTTCGATGCGGAATACTGGCGGAACGACAAGGCATGGTTCGCTTGTGGTCCCGCATAGGCGATGCCGAGCGACACGTCGGCTACAGACACTGGTGTGCCTCCTTTCCGAGCTGCAATTGATGGTTAGGAATTACTGGAAGGGCGTCACGACGAGAACGTACGTCTCGCCGCGAATCGTGACGGTGTCGAACGGCCCTTCGCCGCCGATCTCGTACATCGCGTCGAAGGTGGGCTCGAGATCGGGTGCAGCGACGCGCTGCATGCCGTCTTCATCGTCGATCACGCGAATGGCTTCGAGGTGGTGGAAGGTGCCGTTGACGACGAGGATCGCGGTCAAGTGATCGTTGTTCTCCTCCGTACGCATCCAGTCGTCATCGGCGAGTGTTATGGCGCGCACGCAGCGCTCGTTCATGCGGCACCGCCGACGAGGAGATTCGCCGCGTCCGCATCGAACGACGGGTTCAGTTCGAGGAGCGCGATGAACGTGTCGGTGAGGCCGATATCCTTCGCGCGATCGAGCACGTAGTCGTACGGAACCGACGTGCCGGCTGCGAGGACCGAACTGCGCGCGGCGAGATCGCTGTCGCTGGTGGTTAGACCGAAGCGCCGCGCGAGGTAGCGGAGAAGGAGGAAGAATGAACCCTCCGATGACGCACCGAGGAACGCCAGCTTCCTCGTCGCGTCGAGTCGGTAATCGAACCAGGGCTTCCGCCACGCGGTCGTGATGCGAAGACTCTTCTCCCGCGTCTGCTGGACGATCCAGTCATCCGTCGGGAGATCTTCTTTGCTGAGCGGCGTCTTCCCCGCGACCTGGATGAAGAGGGGACCGTGCCTTCCGGGATCGAACCAGCGGATGACGGAGAAGTCCTTGCCATTGATGATCGTGTACGGGCGACTACGAACAGAAATGATGCGCATGTGAATTCAAAGCTCCTTTCTTGAGGACCGTGCCCTCAGACGATCGGCGAGCTGCGCGTGAGCTGCGGCCGCGGCGGCGCTTGCGTCCGCGCATATGGCCGGTCAAGGCAGTTCGTCGACCGCGGTGAGAGCGCGGTCGGGAGGAGCGAATCGAGCGATACGCGGAGTCGGACGACGCCCTCGGGCGATCGGTGCGACTTGCCAGTGACGCCGCACGTGCGAGACGGTCTCCCGCCGCAGGCGTGCGTCCAAAGGGCACCGACCGCAGGAGAGCGTCGTCGTCCGCGTTCTCCTCCGTTCGTCACGTCGCCACGCGCGAGGCTTCGAGGCGTGTGCCGCGTGCGATCCGGAGGCCCAAGGTGTGAAGGGTCGTTCGCGATGGAACAGCCGCATTGTCAACTGCGACGGGGGGTCGCGTGGAGGTGCTGGGCTGGCGCATGGTCGCGGGTGTGCCCATGTGTCGGCGCGTGGATGCGCGAAACATCGAGAGACGCGGCTCGCGCCTGTCCCTACCGAGGAAGATGCGCGCCCATACCAGCCGCATCGGTCGTGGGTCGCGCCGTCGTTGTGAACCACACCGCACGGTCGGGATAGGCGTGCAACCAGCCGGCGAGCGTGAAGCGGAAGATCTCCGGGTGCTGCGTGTGTGTCGCCGCCTCAAGGTATGCGTTGACACGCTCCATCGGAGGGTGCTTGAAATCCATCACGCTCGTGTCGACGCGGAAGCGCGCGATCCCGAAGAGTTGTTCGGCCACGCCGGGGAGCGACGCGATCTCGTCGTAGAGCTGGATCTTCCGTGCGACGAACCGGTCAACCGGACCGGTGCCGCGATCATGCTCGCCGAAGACGATTGTGAATGCGCCGTCCGTGTCCCGCTCGACGAGCACGTAGTCTGGCTGCGGGTACGTCACCGTTCCCTCCTCTTTCGGAAACGGCGTCGGCCAGGTTGAGAACCAGACCGGATCGCGCGCTGAGAGGACGATGCGTCCGACGATCGCATTTACCTCGGTCTGGTGTTGGAGCCAGTCGGGCTGCGCACCTTCGTCGAGATTGAGCGCTCGGAGGCGCCTGGGAAGCATGAGTCGAACAAGCCCTTCGTACGGCAGGTCGCCTGCCATTACGCGTATCTCGCTGGCGATGCGCGTGACCGTCTCTTGCGTCGGAAGGAGGTACTCCGCACCACGCCACCCGTTCAAAGGTGGGCCGTGCCACCGCGTCACCGCCTTCTCTGCGGCGAGACGCGCGATCCACTTCCGCATCCGCTTCCGCGAGAGATCAGAGAAGAGGAGGTCGTAGAGCTGATCGTAGGTCAGGAGACGGACGCACGTGAGCGCGCCGAGGATGGAGTGTTCGCGGATCTTCGGCTCCGTGGGGTTGATGCCATCCACGAGGGCGACGGTTCGTGTTGGAGAGGGGGTCCGCACGGGGGGTCCGGACCCCGGCGTGTGACGGGGGCGGACGGGGGGACCACTCGGGGGGACGTCTGGACCCTTCCGCGTCGCATCTGGAAGCGAGCGCTCCGCGGTTCCGTCGTCCTGACTGATCTGCATTTCGGGGGCATCCGCCTCCCCAGGCGGGGGTGTCGGTGTGTCGTCCATCGGTGGTGGGGTGAAGGGATCACTCGGTCTCCCCTCACGCTAGTCGGCCGCTTCCGGCGCGAGGAGCGGTGACGCGGTGCGAGGCTCGTCGCTGTGCCCGCCGGATCGCGTCCAGACGCGGGAAAGCTCGTTCACCGGGGCTCGCGTCGGTTCCCGTCGTCCCCGTTGGTCGCGTGTAGTAAATCTTTTCTACAGCATGTCAATGGCGCGCCGGCGCATCCGCATGCGGCCCGTGCGGCGGGCCGGAGGCGCACGACGGCGGGGAGTGACGCACAGTCGCGCGCCGATTGGTACGATCACAGAAAGCAACAAAAAGACAACGCGATGCTCCGATACCACCGATGGCAACACCGGCGAGCCGCCGAACATGATTTTTTTCGCGTCGGAATGCGGGGAGGCCGGGCACGTGCACGAACCGTCGTGCCGCCGGGATCTCTCACCTCCATCCCTTCCCCAGCGACAATGCTGGTGATCCTTCCCGATCTCCCCGATGCCCCGCCCCCCGCGCCTCATCACGGAACTCGTCACCCTCACGCGCTCGTGGGGGTGGTCGCTCCATGACCTTGCCCACGAACTCGGCGTCTCGTATTCGACGCTGAAGTTCTACCGGGCCGGGACGCGGGACTTAACGATGCGCGTGTATCGCCGCATCGCGACGCGCTTTGGCGAGGAACACCGACACATTAAAGATCTCTGCTGGCACTACGCGACGACGTCGGGCGCGCCCGATGATGTCGCCGATGCGGTCGAGACAGCCGCGCGCGATCTTCGCGCCGCCGACCTCCACGTGCTCCGCACGTACGTCGAGCGCTTCGGAACGGAATCGATCCACGGTGGCAGGGGACTCTTCCTTCTCGCCGACCATGCACAGCCGCTCACGGCGGCCGTGGGGTTCCTACGCGCCGTCTTCGCGAGCGCCAACGTGAAGATCGCGGTCGTTCGCGCCGATCGTAGTCCGTCTGCTGCGGACCAGCGCGATGCGCTCGCGGCACCGCTCCTTCTTCTGGAGCGCGTTGATTTCGTCCATGACGCGAATGTGGAACTGCTCGTCCGACGCGCAGACCTCGTGCGCCCCACGATCGTGACGAGCATGGAGCCGCCCGCGGCCACGAAGGATGCGTACCTCCGTCGCATCCTCATGTCCACGATGCGGACGGTGACGCTCTCCGCCATCACTCCCGCACACCCAAGTCCTTCCCCCATGTCCCATGCCCGAGCGTGATCCTCTTGACCGCGACCCGACCGTCCGCGTCCTCGCGCCGCATGCCGCTCCAGCGGAAGGCCGGTCCGTCGTCCGAACGGATCTCGCCGGATTCTTCGTCGTCGTCGAGGAAGTCGGCCGCGATGAAGCGCTCCTTCTCCTGCTTGTCCGCGCTCTCCGTCAGCGGTACGGATTCGATCGCGTCGCGCTCCACGATCTCGTGTGGATGCTTCGCGCATCGCACGGTCGCGTGCGCACTTGGCTCGACCGGCTCACGCGCCACGGCCGCGTGGAGTACGTCGTCGAGGACCGTCACGGAAACGAGATCGTGTTCGTGGAGATCCTGCGCGAGCGGGAAGCGTCACCCTTTGCGACGCATCACGATCTTCCAACCGCGTGGTTCGTCCAGACGCTCCCGCTCCTCGGCCGCGCGACGTTCGCCGTCTTCCTGTTCGTGCTCTCCCGTGATGCGCACGACGGTCTTCTGCGGCCTGACGATGTCGCGCGCGCGGTGCGGCTCCCGCATCGACACGCGCTCCGGCATCTCCGCCGACTCCGTGAGCGCGGCATGCTGATGAAGCACCCCGAGACGCATCTGCTCACGCTCGTCGATCCGCGCCCCCTCGGCGCACGCGATCGGGTGCGGCTCCGCCTTCTCGCACTCCCGTACTTCCGCGGCGTTGCGCGCGAGATCACATACGGACTCGTCGCGCTCCTCGCCCTCGTCGCCCTCCTTCTCTTCCTCCCACGCGCATGACCATGCCTCAGCTCCTCCTTGTTGTCGGGATCAGCGTTGCCGCCGCCGGTGCCGTTGTTGTGACGCTCCGTCGGCGCACAGTTGCGCCGGATGCTGTTCTCATCACCTTCGACACCGCCGCGCATCGGGCGCGCGCTGCGTGGGCGCAGTTTTGGGCGCGCGATCCGTTCGTGCAGGCGCAGAAGAAGCGCACGGGCCTTGCGTTCGCGACGTACCATATGCCCTCCGGCGAATCCGTCGCCGTGCATCTTGCCGCGTCGGATCTTCGCCAGCACACGCTCATCCTTGGTGCGACCGGCACGGGCAAGTCGAGCCTCCTCGAAGCGCTCGCCGTCGCGCGCATGCGATCCGAAGAGCCCTTCGCGCTCATCGACCTGCATGGTGACCTCTATACGCGCGTCGCGCGGTGGGCCGGCGTCATTGCGCCGCCGAAGCTCCTCCTCCTCGACTTCACCGATCCTGATGCACTTCCCGGGTGGAACCCGCTCGAACGCATGCCGGGCGTCGATGTCGGCCGCCAGGTGGATCTCCTCGTCGGCACCTTGAAGCGCCTGTACGCCGGAGAGGAAGCGGCATCCTGGGCGTGGGGCGTGAAGGTCGAGGAGCTCATGCGCTACGGCCTGCGTGCCTGTATCGAGAGCACGTCGGTAATGAGCCTCGTCGATCTTCCGCAGTTCTTCCTCCTTCCGGCGCTCCGAAAGCAGGTGCTTACGACCGTCTCAAAGGAGACCGCAACGTACTTCGCGACGCGCTTCGGAAAGCGCGAGGAGATGTACGTCTCCGCAGTCCTGAATAAGCTCGAACCTCTGCTCGGGTCCAGGGCGATCCAACTCTTTCTTGGGAAAGCGCAGTCACGCGTCGATCTCTTTGGCGCGATGGAACGCGGCGAGACGATCCTCGTGAATCTCGCGAAGGGCTACCTCGGCCCAACGGCCGATGTCATGGGCCGGCTCCTCGTAAACGTCCTCCGCACCGCGGCGCTCGGGCGCGAGCGAATGCGACCCGAGACGCGCAAGCCGTACGCGCTCCTCCTCGACGAAGCGCACGTCGTCGCCGGCGTAGAGAGTGGTCTTGAAGACTTCCTCGTCGCAGCGCGCAAGTACAACGTCTTCGTGACGCTTGCAGCGCAGGGTCTCTCGCTTTTCCCGCCCTCGTTCCGGCCGCACCTCCTCGGCAACACGGGCCGACAATTCTTCTTCCGGTTGCCATACAGCGAAGCGAAGCAGCTCGCGCCCGATCTCTTCGAAGCGCAGGGCTCCGTCTTCCGCGAGCAGGTCCTACCGAATAAACCGGTCGACGAACCGCTCCTTTCGGAGAAGGAGGAGATCGCGTGGCGCACGCGCGACCTTGCGAACCTGCCGGTTGGGTATGCGTACTGGCTTGCGAAGAGCCGCCCCTACAAGGCGCGACGAATTCGGGTGTTACCTCCTGTCCGACCGCCCAAGGCTCGTGAGCTGAGGGAAACACTCGAACACGCGACTCAGATCGCCGTCGCCCAGCGACACGAGGCAACGCCTAACGCCGTTCTCCGATGAGACAGCTGCCTGCGAACTATTACGGTGATGGTCGCATTCTTCCGCCTGGGATGCTTCCAGTCCGCCCGCTCCAATTTCCGTCCCCCGATCACTTCTTTGTACGCGTCCGGGAAGAGAATGAACGCGCCATCCGAGACTTCGGTCTGAAGGCATCTACGCGGCGGTGGTACGAGGATGCGCTGCGATCTCTTCACGCGTACTTGATCGCAGCGAAAGTCGGTGACGATTTCGTGAGCGGGGATTTCGCGCAGCAACGACAAGTCCTCATGCATTGGTGTGGATGGCTCATGGAGCATGGTACCCGCCGCGTCACAGTGCGAACGTATTGGCAGAGCTTGCGTGCCCAGCTCGGTCGTCTGGAGGTGGCGGATGGGTTGATGAACCCGATGCGCTGGATCCCGCCGCCTCGCGTGGGCAAACTGCTTCCGAAATCACTCACGCGCGATGCCGCCCGCTGCGTCCTGCAATTCGTACAGAACCACTCTTGGCCCAGCGACTTCGTACGAGCACGGAACACGGCGATCGTTGCGACGATGCTGCTCGCCGGCTTACGACGAATGGAAGTTGTGCGACTCGATCGCCATGATTACGACTCGGACCGACATACGCTGGCGATTAGCGCCTCGAAAGGAGCTTTTGGCGGAAAGGATCGGACGGCGTACGTCAATCGACAGCTCGCGGGCATTCTGGACTTTTACCTCCAGCACCGCGCTCGGCTGCAACCGCGAGTTCCTACACTCTTCACGTCGCCAAACGGTACCGGCCCGGCCGGGATCGCCGCGGTGCGGTACCTCTTTGATGTGGTGAGCGAACGCACGGGTGTTCGCGTTTCGCCCCATCGCCTGCGCCACACGTTTGCGACGCTCCTCCGGCAGTCCGGGGTCTCTGACCGCGTGAGTATGGACCTTCTCGGTCACGAAAATCTCAGCACGCTCCAGCGATACTCGGGCGTGTTCGAGCCCGAGTACGCCGAAGCAATCGAGAAGCTGTCACTCGACGGCTGAGACACTCTTGAACGACACGGACTCCACATGCCGCCTTAGGTCCTCACGGAAGACGCGCCCGTACTCTTCGGTCGTCTTGATGTGCGCATGCCCAGCGAGGTCGCGGGCGACGCGGATCGGTACGTTTGCCCGCAGGAGCATCGTCACAAAGGAATGTCTGAGCGCATGCAACGAAAACGGGATACCGGCGGCATCGCGCACCTTCTCAACGACGCCTCGCAGAACCGTCGTCGAGACTGCGCCGCGGGTTCGCAGAGAGACGAAGTATTCGGGACTCTCAATCTTCCGCACGTTCCGCTCATGCTCGTAAGCGCGGAGGATGGTCGCGAGTTCGCCGCAGATGTACGCGGTGCGATCTTTCCCGCCATGACGGCCCTTCCCGCGCTCGATGTCGATGGTTCCCTGCTTCAGGTCGACGTTCGACCGCTTCAACCGAAGAATCTCCCGTCGTCGGAGACCTGCATACAGCGCGACGGCGAGCATCGCGGTGTTGCGCATCGTCTCGAACGACGAGCGCCAACCGTAGTTGCGAACGGTGAGGAGGACCCGCTCGCAATCCTGCGGCTTCAGGGCCTTGAATTTATGTTCCGGACGACCGGGCGCCTCGGCGTGCTTGAAGGGATTGTAGAAGCCGTCCCGCTCGGAAATGACGCGAATGAAGCGCTTCACGGAAACCCAATACGTGAGGACCGAAAAGCCGGAGATGCCGCGCCGCCGGTTCCACCCGGCCCATTCTTCGATGATGCCGGGGAGGATGGTGACTGCTCCGTCCGCACGCGCCTGTGTCATGAGATACCGACGGAAACTTCCGTAGCCGTCTCGGTACCACGTGAGCGTCGACTTCGAGAGGCCGCGAACGTTCTGCGCACGATCCACGAAAACTTCGAACCGCTCGTCCAAGGCGGTGATCGACGGAAACGTCGGCCAAGACGTCGGAACTGCGACGACGGGAGCTGGAGAGGATGTGGGAGACATACCCCAAGGGGGTTAGAGGATATGTCCCGCGAGATCGGAAGAACCACAACTGGGGCGAGACCCCAGGTGCGAAATCGAGCAGTGGGCGCGTCGCTCCGTATCGGATACGTCATGCGGCGAACGTGGCTTGCACGCCCCGGATTCTGCCCGTAGAGTGCATCAGCGGCCGATCGGGGATAGCTCAACGGTAGAGCAACTGGCTGTTAACCAGGAGACGTGTCAAGAGGCACGTCCTATCCGCATCTGGATGCGGTGTTCTGCCAGTTTCGACGCGCCGGAAAAGCAACTGTTGCGCCCCAGTAAGTCGTTCTTCGAAGGTGCGGGACCACTGGATTTATCACTCTGAATCGAATTCGACGCAAGTCGCCACACTTTGAGCAAACCACCGTGGCCCGAGTTCGCGTCGGTTCGAAGGGGCACCCTCGTGTTTGCGGCGGCCAGCTCGCTCCGGCTGGTTTGCTCCCATCAGCCGATGCGGCTCTCCAGGCCGCATCGGCTGAGTTCTGTCTACCACCCTCCCGCATCATCGCAACTTGACAGGGGAGCCCAATGGGCGGGCCTCTCCTTCTCGGCCCTCTCCTTCTGGCGAGAAGGAATCCAGTTGGATTCGATCCGCCATCTACACCCAGAAGCGAAGACCCGGCCCCTCCTCAAGGCCTCCCAAGACTGCGATGCTCACCGACACCGGACGCTGGCACTCGAACGCCGAGAGCAGAACAACACATCATCGTACCTTCTCGAACACGTCGCCTGGATGGACCTCGAGGAAAGGCCCGTCCTTGTCGATGTACACAGGACCCTCGAACTTAACGCGTTCGTCCACCGAAAGCGACTGCGTGTCGAAGAAATCATGGGCCTTGCCCCCACCGAAGAACCTGGGCTTCACTTCGAGCCGAATAAAGCGAGTGCCAGCGGGCTTCTGCACGCCACCCACCTCAAACGAAATGAGTTCAACATCAACCGTCCAGAATCCGTCGCTGGAATGCTGAGGCCTCTGGTAAACCCTCCCAACGCCAGATGCGCTGCACGTGGTAGATCGCCAGTGTGTCGACGCCACAGAAAGCGGTGTGGTCGCAATGCCGGTCCACTCGCCACGCACCGGACCCTGCTTGTCCATCCGCAGCTTCTCTATAACCCCGCCAGAATTGCAACTGAACGGACCTCGCAAGCCGGTCTCACATTGAAACCGCTCGTTGGTCTTTGTGGCCTCGCAGGTCGCCTTTTCGCTGGCTTTCAGCGATTCGCACTGCGCCTTAGCGGCAACGTATAGCGCATTCTGACTTGCCTTGCCTGCCTCACAAGCGTCATGCGCAGCTTTGTAGGCCACGTTCTGAGCTGCCTTGGCAGCCTCGCACGCGGGATCGTTGATGTGCGCGTCGTGCCCACAGCTCCGTCCGTCGCGCGTGATTGCCTTGGCAGCCTCGCACGCGGGATCGTTGTAGTGAACGTCATGCCCACAGCTTCTCGTATCTACCTGAAGTGAGCAATCCCGCTTGTCCTCCTGGAGCGAACAATCGCGGGTAGCGTCGCAGGCACGCTTCGGCTCGCAATCTTCATGGATCCACGTGTCAGCGAACGCTCGGGCACCAAGACGCGGTAATAGAGCTGCGGCTACTACTAAGGAAATGACTCGTAATGCAAAACGCATCTCAGCCTCCTTTCAGCGGGTTTTCATCTTACAGGTCGGTGATCGCCGCTTCGATCACTACCTGTGCCTTGTCCGGGAATTCCATCCGGGTCGAAAAGTGCGCGATGGGCGTTCGAAGACCACAATCTATCTTCACCTCCGACTGCGAATTCGCGTGCCTGCTTGCCAGTGGCGGTCCCCGCAGCGCCGTCCACGAAGCCCGCCGCCGTGGCCATACCTGTCGCTCTGCCCAAAGGGTCTGTCATACCGCAGCATGCCAAAAGCGTCCCGTCGATACGCGATTCGATACCGTTGATGCTCAGGATGCCAGTGCAGATCATGGTTATCGCGTCCTCGAAGATCAGCGCGCCGCGACTTCATCACTGTTCGTGGCTCCAATGGCGCCGAGCCCGCCACGATGTGTCGTCGGAAGATGGTGACCCTCCCTTTCTTGGATCGCTCAATGTAGGAGTGCCAGATCTTGTCTTTTTCCTACCTCGGCGTAGCCGAAACCAAGAAAGTCCGCCGGTTTGGGTGGTCGGCGGTATCGTCGGCCGATGGCGAACCTATCGAGCGTCATCGCGAAAAGATCGTCGGCGTCCTCTCTTGCTTCGACCGGTTGGTGCTCCAGGGGACACTGCCGAGCGTCGCGTATCCCCAGGCGGTGGCCACCGAAGTCGATCGCCGGACATCCGGCTGTTCGATTACGCCAAGCAGTTCGCGCTGCCGTTCCGCGAGGCCATCCGCGCGCACACCGAACAGCTGGCGGACGAGGAAGGGGTGGAGATCGAGTACATCCAGCGCATGAAGGCCTTCCGCAAGGAAGATCGTATCCAGCAGATCCTCGCGGTGCGAGGGACCCGTCCCGGGCTGGTCCACATCTTCTCGGCCATGGAGCCGTGTCCGACCTACGAACCGTGGCACGACAAGAAGACGGGTTGCACCTTCATTCGCCGCGACCGCGGCAAGTGCCTGCACTACTACTTCTACTTCATCGACGAGATGCTCGGCCTCTGCTTTCTGTCCGTTCCGACTTGGTGCCCGAGCACGTGAAGCTCGGGGCTGAGACGCTCCCGTGCGCCGCCCGGAAGGGCGGCATCTCGAAAGTACTGCCGCTCTTCCTGTCGAGACGAAAGCTCCGCAAGCAGAGTCGCTATTCTATTTTTCGCTGATGTGGCTTCCGGACGCCACGAATCGCGCGATCGATGAGCGAATAGCGATGTTGCTCGAATTTGCCTCTGTAGAATCGCGAACGGACGACAGGAGCAATCACGCCAATCCTCAATCGCTTTAGAATCGCTTGGCACGACCGCGCCGTTAGCTTCAATGACAGTCGTTCAATGGCGTACAAACGGGCCCGCCCCTCAATCACAGCCATCGTGGCGTCGCGCAAAAACAACGTCGTAGCCGACTCCTCCCAGTTCTAATGTGATTACGTGCATATTCGCTGCGGTCGAGCGGCCGGTTGGTTCATCTATCGGTGGAGCAAGATCGGGCGGTCGAGACGCATCGAAATTGAGGTGGAAGTGGCCACGCTGCATTGCTTTGATGCCGCTCGGCGACACGCGGTAGCGATAGGAGGAAATAGGGACGATCCAGCCCCGCCGCAAGAGACTGCGGAACGCCTTGACGGTCAACTCAGCGGAGTCAGCACGTGGAGTTCGCGTCGGTCTGACAAGCCGGTTTTCGACATCGAGTGACATCAAGTGTGAAATTAAGAGATGCAAGAAACCGCGACGGCGAGGCGCTCAGCGCGATTTTCATGCTGGTGACTTACTGAATAGAGAGAGAGTCGAGGCGGGCCTTGATATCGGCGTCAGCAATATTGTCGACGGCGGTGCGCAAGAGATTGATCGCATGGCTGCGATCGTGGTTCTGACGGATGCGGCCCTGCTCAACATCGCTGAGAAGAATGGTCGTGGCCTTGCGATAGTCCTTCGACGATTCCTGCCCTGTTTCCTCGAGGGTTCGAAGGAGCGTAGCAACCGCCCCCATGTAGCCGCGATCCGAGGGGTCCGTCAGCTTAAGCTCCGTCCATGCAGCCTCTGTGAGTTTGTAGCGCACGCCGGGATCATCTAGCTTCCCCGCATCCTTATACGCATAGAGTGCCTCCATGAGGAACTTCCTGTTCAAGAGATTGTCCGCCCGTTGCTGGGGGGACATCCGATCCCACGCCTCGACCTGTTGCTCCTCCGACATGCGGTTCCACTCCGCGACGGTGGGTTCACGGAAGGCCGCCTCAACCGCATGGGTTGCGTCGGCGAGCTCTGCTGTTCGGGCGTCTTGCCCGGCTTGGATCTCCGACGGGTGATTGGGAGACTCGGAGGACGTCTCATGCGACTGCGTCGACATATTGGGGGGTGTTATTGGCTAGGAATGTTTGGTCGGCAATCAGCTAGTATTTCAAATAACTATACACCACATGCGCCTTCTCATCAATACCTTCTGCTAATCACGGGACTGCACCACTCTCTCGTCAACGCATCCAAGTCCGCGCCGGGACCTACGGCAAATTGGGACATCTCAGATTCGAACGGATGGATCACTGGGGGAGTTGCGCTATCGCGCGATCTCGCCACTATCATCTTCACCATGCGTGTCGCGGTGGAGGTTGAGGAGCCGGAGGTCTCCGAGGTGCTTAGCCTCTCATTACCGGCGTTCCTCCTCGACGCAGATGTAATCAGCGCAAGTGACGCGACGACGGACGTTGTCGTGACCGACACACTCGATCACGCTGCGGGCTACCTCGCTCGGGGGCTTTTTGTTGTTCACTACTGCTTCGCGCACTCATGCGGCTCGGAGCAGCACGTGAAGAGCCTTCGGGACCATCCGCGCTTTCGTGTCGTGCTCAACGAAGACGGCGGCGGCGGACCGATCCTCGTGCAGGTGCTCGAAGATATCGAGCGACACCTCTAATTTGACATCTGTTCAGCGCAGGTACTACGAAACCTTCCGATCACTGGCCGGGTGTGACCCGTTGACAATTGACGAGCGTCGTTTGACGTTTTTGCGAGAAAGCGTGCGTTCGGCAAAATCCGGCTTCTCAGTGCCCTGTTCGGGCAATGCCGTCCGACTGACGCATTGCTTCGTGGAGTAACTCGGCACGCTTATCGGTGATGCGGAAGTAGACCATCGTGGACTTGATATCTCGGTGGCCAAGCCAGTACTGCACGTCGGCCGGCGTCCACCCGATCTCCGCAAGATGGACGGCGATGGAGTGGCGCAGACTGTGGACATGCGCGCGATCACTCGGAAGGCCGGCGGCGGAAGCGTACTTGTGGAAGAGACGATTGATCTCTCCGCCCGAGAGCGGCTGCGATGATCGGCGACGAGATCGGAACAGGTACCGTGTGTCGTCGTCGGGCCGGACCGCGAGGTACCGCTGGTAGAGCAGGATAGTTCGCTCGTGGAGTCGGTATCCGCACGACTTCCCGTGCTTGACGCGCCAAATCCAAATCCGCTCCTCGCGGAAGTCATCGAGGGTGAGAAGCGCCGCTTCCTTGCGCCGCAGGCCGTGCCGATAGATGAGGTCGAAGAGGAGAAGATCGCGTGGATCTGCGATCTGATCGAAGAAGCGTTCGACCTCCTCTTTTGCGTGGTATTTGACGGTCTCCTGATCCCACCGTCGTAGTCGCATCGCGCTCGTACTCTCCGCACGAAATGCGACTCTAACGTTTTCTCGCATTTTCGCTCGTTCGCGGTGCGTCACCACCGCGAGTACGCGCCGCGCGATCAGTCCTTTCGAGTTCGCGTAGCGCCGGAGGTTCAGCCATGTCTCGACGCACCACAGACGCTTCTCGCCCCGCAAAGACACTTATCGGAGACCGAAACGACCAGCGGATGAGGATTCGCCAGCTCTTCCTCGAGCGTGCCGACGCCTACAGTCTCACCGAGGCGGCGGCGATCGTCGGGATCTCCCGATCCACGCTCGTGCGCGAAGCGGATGACGATCAGCGGGAGGCGTACCGAGTAGGTGGCGCATGGCGCTTCACCTGGCGGCAGGTTGCCTTCATCGCGCTGCGCCGCTGGAGCTTGGCCGAGATCTTCGACGCTCTCGGTGATAGCGCGTCGCGCGTCCTGCCGACCCTTCTCGGCTTTCGAGAGATCACGATCCAACTCCCGCAGTTCCTGCTCACGGCGATGGAGGTCGATGCCGCCGCGAACGGCGTCACGGTGGATGAATGGTTGCGGCAGGAGCTCACGGATTTCGCCGGCACCGTCGTTCGGAAGATGGAGACGCGGTGCCCCGGCTACCGGAGGGCCTATATGTTTCCGGGGATGGAGTAGCTGCAGCCGAGCGCCTTCGAAGACCAGCCTCGACCCCGATTGCGAACTAGCGCCTGCGAATTCTGACTTCGCACGCTGCGAACTCGCGAAGTGAGAAGCGGATGAAGCACCGATCTTTCCGCCAGTACAGGATGTTCCGCTGGCGTCGCGTTGCATGAGCGACGGACCCAAGTCGCGGGTGCGCGCGCCCTCATTCAGAAGACGCCGGCCAAGCCCAAACCGTCCCCGCGTCCCATCGTACCTTCGCCCCTTCCTGGCCGTACTCTACCCTCCCCACCGTCTCTGCAGATCCTGGCCGGTCCCGCCGTGCAGTACCAGACCACCGTTTCCAAGAGTAGGCAAAGAATTCGCGCTCCGCGCGGATGGCAACGATCGAGCGGCGCGCGCACGATTCCCTAACCCTCACCACGATGTACACACCACCGCAAACGCCGGTCACTATCGCGTTCACGACGCTTCCGGACCGCCGCCTCGATGTGCGGACGGCGCGCGACGCCTTCCACCGCGCGGTCGCAATCATGGAGGACACCGCGCGCATCTGCGGCTGGGAGTACGTCAGCCGCGACCGCCTTCCGGGCTCGTGGGTGGAGCGCTCGCGCGACCTCACCGTGAATGCAGAAGGAGAGGGGATGTACCTCCAGCATTCGTGGGCGGTGCCGGGGATGGGTGCCGTTACGCTCCCGTGGATCGAAGGAACCGGCATCATCCCCTCCACGCTCGTCTTCACGGGGCGCGCTCTGAACCGCCTCGAGGTCCATACGTCCATCGCGCTCGCGCTGCGGCGCATGAATGCGCTCGCGTTCGATGGCCGTCTCGTGATCGACGACGACACCGGATTCGCCTCGACGCTCGACGTGTTTTCGCTCGCAGAGCCGTTCTCCGCGTCCATCGACGAACTGCTCGCGCTCGCCGATACGCTCGCGCAACGCGGCTGGCTCACCCCCGACGCGTAACGCATGAACGTCGCCCACGACGCTCCCGTTCTTGGTTCTTGCACCCGCAGTCCCGACGCACCGAACGGGAACGTCGAGCTGAACCGAACGTGCATCGCCGAACGAAAACGATTTCCAAAGATTCATTGATCGTTTCGCGCTTCGCGCGGGACGGGACGATTTCTAATACCCATCGCTCTATGCACGAAACGCCGAGCTGCACCGCGTGCCGCGCCGCAACGATCCTCTGCGGCGACCGCGTGCTCACCGCGCGCACCGCCGACGGCGACACGATCGTCGACGAAGACGAAGTCGCCGTCATCCGCTGCACGAACGCGCGCTGCAACCTCCGCGTCATCCTCGAGCCCGCGGCGTAACGCGCCCGCATCGATCCCACGCGCTCCGCATTCCCGCAAGAGCGCGTCCTTAACGATTTTTTCCCATGCGTACCGACATCAACCGGCTCGTCGTCGAAGGGTTCTGCGGGCCCGCCACGGTCCGCTCCGACGCTTCGGGCACGCTCATCGCGCGTACGTACTTGACCGTCGGCGCCGGCCCGCGTCGCTTCTCCGTGCTCCTTCGCGGCGTCGGCGACACCGCTGCGGCGATCGCGGACATCGACGCCGCCGACATCGTGCGCGTCCTCGGGAAGCTCGCCTGGGACGTGAGCGCGCGCCGGCTCTTCATCGATGTCCTGAAGGTCCGCTTCACCGGCCGCGCCGCATCGCGGAAACGCCGGAGCGTCGCGACGATCCTCGCCGACACGCTCGACCCTTCCGCACACGGGCATGCGTGAGCCGATGTTCTGCCCATTCTGCGGCACGACGGCCATCGCGACGTCAACGTCCGTCTTCTTCGAGTTCGGTGAGTTCGACGGAAACGCCTACACGGAAGAAGGCGACATCGACGTCTATCGCTGCACGCGCGAAGGCTGCGGCGAGCCGTTCGCGAACCTCGCCGGCTACGACCTCGCATCCGCCGTGGACGACGAATCCCATCCTTTACCTCCATGCCCATGACCGCACCCGCGCTCTACCAGGGCGATTGCAGCGCGCTCCTCGAGCGGTTCCCGGCGAACGCCGTCGACCTCATCGTGACGGACCCGCCGTACATCGTGCGGTATCGCTCGCGCGAGGGCCGGACGATCCTCAACGACGACTCCGACGCGTGGCTTGCGCCCGCTTTTGCCGCGCTCCACCGCGTCCTTAAGCCCGACTCGATGTGCATCAGCTTCTACGGCTGGAACATGATCGACCGCTTCATGACGGTCTGGAAGGATGTGGGGTTCACCCCGGTCGGGCACATCGTCTTCCAAAAGCCGTACGCGTCGAACCGCCGGTTCCTCAAGTATCAGCACGAGTCGGCGTTCCTCCTCGCGAAAGGCCGTCCGCCCATCCCGCAGGACCCGCTCCCGGATGTTCTGCCGTGGACGTACAGTGGCAACCGGCATCACCCGACGGAGAAACCGGTCCCGGTCCTTGAGACGCTCATCCGCGCGTTCTCGCGTCCGGGCGACCTCGTCCTCGATCCCTTCATGGGCTCCGGGTCAACGCTCGTCGCAGCGCGCACTCTCGGACGCAGGAGCATCGGTATCGAGCTGGACCCCACGTACTTCGCGGCGGCGCAGCGCCGGCTCGCCCAGCCCGCGCTCGTTCCGGCTCGCGACACATTCCCTTCGTCATCCCTTCATTTTTCTTGAACCATGCCTTCCAACGAATTCCTCAACCCGAACGGCACGACGACGCTCATCGTGACGTCCGACCATGCCATCGAGGGCATGGGCCGCTACGGCCGGCCCTACAAGGCGTATCCGGTCCAAACGGAGACAGGACGCCAGGACATGTTCTTTCCGAGCGCGCGCGTTCTCGATCAACTCAGCGGCCGCGAGGTGCGTCGGGGAACCCGCATGGAGATCAGCGGGCGTCCCGCCGTGACGCGCGACGGCAAACCGTACACGCGGTACGAGCTCGTGTCGCTCGGCACAGGCGACGCGCCGGCCCACACCTCTCCTCGCGACGACGGCAACCTCCAGATGCTCCGCTGCGTCGCGCTGAAAGCCGCGGCGGCGACGCGCGGCATTTCCGGCGAGCCGCCCGAGGTGATCGGCGCGGCGAACGCGTACCTCGACTGGCTCACGCGCCCGTAACTCCACCGCCATGCACGCTTCCTTTGACGACACAGAAATCGCCGCGGCGCTCGCGATCCTCGTCGCACGCGACGCCCGCTACGACGTCCTCGCGCGTCTGCTTCTCGAGCAAGAGCTCACGGTCGCGCACTGGGTGTCGCTCGCTGCTGCGGTCGTCCGTGTCGCGCTCACGCGCGTCGCGGAGGAGCGCGCCGTGTCCGCGGACGCCGTCATCGCGCGCCTCGGCGTCTTCATCTTCGACGCGATCACGCACGAGCATCGTCTGCCGCCGCTCGGCACGATCGAGGACGTCACAATCGTCTACCCCATCAGACGTAACCGACACCCCATGCCACACCGCCTCACTCCGACCCACATCCTCAGTAACTACATCGCGAATACACCCGACCTCGACCGGATGCTGCGCGCGGGCGTCCGCCGCGCCGGGAGCACGCGGAACGCCGCCGCGTGGTTGAAACGGCGCATCGCGTTCCTCATGCGCCCAGGCCGTCCGCTCGCGGCGTTCCGCACCTCCGCGAAGTGCCAAGGCATTCGCTTCCGGCACTACGACTGGGCAGATCTGGCCGCGGATCTCTCGTACCTTTCCGTCCACGAGTTTCGCTTCCTCCTCGAGGCGAGGATGGTCGTCGCACGCCCGGCGTTCCGCATCCAGCGCTACGAGCTCGTCCTCGCAGGGACGCCCGAGGACGATCAGAGCGACGCCTTTGGTTTCGTCTCGATCAACACCGAAGACGGGACGGTGTGGTGGGACGGGCAGACGTACCTCGCGGACGTTGCGGACAACGAAGTCGATATCTCGAACGAGTCCGACCTCCTCGCGACCATCGAAGACCTTTGCGAGGACGCCGCGCGACGCGATTCTTAAAACCCTTTCCCATGGAACGAGCCATCACGTACGGCATGCGTCCCGACGCACGCCTCGACGCTGCGACCTTCACCTCGGGTATCGACGCCGCACGCGCCCTCATCGACCGCGCCGGTGAGACCGCCGGATGGGAGCGCCTTTCTCCTGCGACGAGCGAGGAGGTGATCGACTTCTCCGCAACGGGCGATGTGGCCGCAGCACCGGGCGTCATCGAGCGGTCGCTCTGGCGCGTGAACGGTGGCGAGACGCTGTTCTCACTCGCGACACGGCCGGTCTTCTGCCGGATTCCGGTGCAGCGCTACTACGCCGGACGCGGCGTGCAGGGCCTCCTCGATTACGCGACGGTGCTCGAGATGCTCCGGCGCGTGAATGCGTACGTCTTCGATGGCGCGCTGTTCGTCATCGATCACGTTGGACTCCGTTCGCCCGACGCTCCGATCGCCGCCGCGCTCGCATTCTGGATCACTGTCGCCGAAGCAGAGGAGACGCTCGCGCGTCTCCGGCGCGACGGATTCCTTGCCGACGCGTAAGGCACGCGCCGCCCACCGGTTTCTCATCCTTCCCGCTTCTTCCCCATGGTGACCGCAGAAGTGCAGTACGCCACCGTCGTTGGCCGACATCTCGACCCGACTGACGCCGCGATCCGCTACGATCGCGCCATCCGACTCATAGTGAGCTTCGCGCGTCGGTTTGGATGGGAGGACCTCGGCGCACGCTTCGAGCCGCGTGGCCACGTGGCGGAGGTCGGGCTCCAGTGGCACCACGCGACGGGCCGCGTCCGATCGCATGTGTTTTGGCCGAAGACGCAGGACGGGCTCTTCGTTCTCTCGCTCGCGCCGAAGACCGGCATCATCCCGGCGACGTTCTTCGCGACGGGACCTGGCGCCGCGGCATTCCGCGCGTATGCCGAGGTCCTCTATGTTCTCTCCCGCCTCAATGCGCCGCTGATCTTCGGCGGGCGACTATCCGTGCAGGCCGAGCCGCGTCTTCGACGCGCGGACATGCCGTCCATCGCGCAGCTCTTCGGGATCACCGATGCCGACGCGGCACAGGTGTTCGCATCGCTCGAAGCGGACGGACTCCTGCGGCGTGAGCTGCCAGATATCGCGCTCCACTAACCCCCCACCCATATGTCTCACTTCACCGTCCTCGTCGTCGGCGACGACGTCGAGGAGCATCTCGCGCCCTATGACGAGAACGGCGGCAGCCCGCACCGCGAGTACCTCGATACGTCATCCCTCCGCGCGATGGCGAAGGAGTACGGCGTCTCCCGCCCGAACGATCTCGCAGCGCTCCTCCCGCACATCGAGGACTGGACGGGCTTTGAGGGCGGAATCGACAAGAAAGGTCTCTACTGCGTCTCCGACCGCAACGCGGACGCGAAGTGGGACTGGTATGTCGTCGGCGGACGGTGGCGCGGGTTCTTCAAGCTGAAGGACGGTGCGTCGGGCGAGCTCGGGCCGGACTTCGATCGGATTCTCGGCGGCGAAGCGCCGAAGGACGTCACGGGCCGTGCGGACGTCGCGCGGAAGGGCGACATCGACTTCGCCGGCATGCGCCGTGACGCGGAATCGCGCGCGCGGGCAACGTGGCACGCGTACGCGGCCGCGATCGACGGGACGCCGGAACCGCTTCCGTGGGCCGAGTTCGAGCGGAAGGTCGACGCCGAAACGATGACCGCAGACGCGGCGCGGAAGGCGTACCACGCGCAGGAGCGCGTCCGTGCGTTCCGCCGCGCGATGGAGCCGCATCTCGGTCCGTTCATTTCTCTTGAAGCGTTTCCCGCGACGGAGGAGGACTACGTTGCGGAGAAGCGCCGCGCGGCGATGCTCCCGTTCGCGTACCTCCTCCATGGTGAGTGGCACGAGCGTGGGGAGATGGGTTGGTGGGGGATCGCGCAGAACGAGCAGCGTGGCGACGAGTGGGCAGAAGACGTCGAGGCGATGCTCGCGTCCCTTCCCGACGGCACGCTTCTGACGATCGTCGACTGCCATATCTAGCGAGGAAGCCAGCTTGATGAGGTAACGCTATGGGCGTAGTGTCTATTTACATGTACCGCCTACGTTCTGGCAAAATCCTTCCCACAATTCGGTCCAGCCGAAGCACGCGAGAGTTCGTATGCGAGTCTTGTGGATAAGGCACTGAGCGTGCACCGAGAACTCGCAGCTGTCCCGGAGTCGCTCAGGCAAGGCGGCGAAGTTGCGCCTCTCAGTGAGAGAATCGACGCCCTGCTGACCACGCGCATTGGATGGCTCCGGCGACAAGGGAAGGTGCTGCCACTCGACGCGCGGATCCCCGGTCTCGCCGCGGTCGCAGCGAACGAGCGAGGCGACGCGAAGCGTGTGATCGAAAATGTTTTCGCAGACACCGACCTCAGGCGTCGGATGCTGGAGGATGGCGCAATTCAGGAGGAGGAGACACTCCGAATCGCTCCGCCCTCTGATGAGGTCGTGGACGCACTTCAAGGCGTCATCGTGGCTTCAACGAAGGAAGAAGGCTTCGACGCCACCGTGACGATTCACGAGCAACCGCTCTTCGTCGAAGTCGCGTTGCGGAGCGATCGGATGAACGTGCTTCTGTTCCTGTCGCCGCATCCTACGCGCATAGGACTTGCCGGCGGCGGGCGGATATTCAACTTCGTCGCATACCGCGGTGACGAGTGGTATGCCTCATACGATCTTCGGCGGTGGGAAGCAGTACCCCAACGAAAGCGCGATATCGAAACAATCGACCGACTCCTCGCGCTTTTTTCCTAACGTTCGACGTACGCCGCCGGCAGGGTTTTCACGCGGCGGTCCGCGAGCAGCACTTCCGGCATGGCCCACATTGCTCCGGCGTTGGGTGAAAACGTCTTTTCGATCGAAGCGGCCGTCGACCACGGAGTTCTCCGCGCAGGCGAGAAAAGACTATCGCTGAAGAACCATCGGTACGCTAGTGGTGATAGCGCTCTGTCATGGGCGACGACGGCGAAGCGATACGTCAATGCCGCGACTGGCATTACCGATGTCGTGAACGCTCGTGTGGTGCGCGGATCGCACGACCCGACTGTCACTACCGTCGGCTCTGTTCTTTGCTCCGTGAGGACGCCGCGAACGTGAAATGAGCCTCCACGGAGAAAGAACCATCCTGTGCGCTGTTTCCGTAGCTCGAACGAGTATGGGATTCCTCGTTGCACCTCTGGGCGGATCTCGCCGCGTGGCGTACGCACCTGAATTAGCGGCTTCCCGTCTTGCAGGAGATCCACGGGAAGATCTTTGTCCGCGACTGACCACGTAGCGACGAGTGATGGTCGTCCTCGTGTGCATGTTTCGTCATCTAAGAGGACGCCGGCATCCTCGAGCGACGAGAATCGCTCAGCATCGGGCGTGAGGAGCGCCGCGTGCAGATCATCATTCGCGGCGATGGCCGGTGGTAGTTTCTTGAAGTCCACAGCCTTCACGGATGACGCTCGCTCGATTCTCTGCTGTCGCGCAATCCAAGAGCCACCGAGGAGAAGAGTAACGAGAACAACGAGGAGCTCGACGACTACAAATCCGCTGGAGAGAAGACGGATAACGACACGTGCTGAGTTCTTCGCCCAGACAATCAAAGAATGTACGTCGTCGTCGAGCCGATAAAACGGCGGGTTGCCCGGCCAGTCGCGCGCATAGCGGCGGATGAGCACCCGCGCCTGATCATCGAGGTCGCGACGCAGCTTCTCGTGTTCCAAGAGCGTCGGCGTGTGCGCCTCAACGCTCACGGGGAGCTGTCGTCCGCCGTCGATGCGGAAGAGCACGACACGGAAGGCGACCGGCTGGCCCTTGCGTCCCGCAGGGGCAAGCCCGAAGGCGACGCCATAGTGCTCGCCGTCACCCGTACTTGGCACCGGTGCGACTGTGCACCAAGACATGTCCGGCCGATCTTCGGACGCGGCGTTCGGCGGTCGCTTCGAGAGCGGCCCTCCGACTTTCCCTGCGCGCTCCCACCAATCGTTGATGTATCCGCGCACGCTGACCTGCGCGCTCTCCCGATCTGCGTCGGCCCACACTGTTCCGGATCCGCTTCTTCCGATCGCGTCGGCTGTGAGCGCAGCGTACGTGGTGTCGACGTTCGTCTGTCCGTGCGCGCGGATCACATGATCTAACTCGACGAAGAGGCGATCGCAGATGAACGCGTTGTTTGCAGTGTAGTCTTGAGTGCGCGTTGGGGCGCCGGGCTTCGTTCCTTCGAGCAGCACGATGCGATATGTCGGCCATGCGGCGGCGACGAGATCCGCCGCTAAATCACGACGAATTTTCTCGTCAACCACGATTCCGCGAAGCTTCCTCGCTGATTTCCTCACCTGCGCTGTCCTCAACCACGCATCCCGTCGTGTATCCGTGGTTCGCGGGTAACCACCCTCGACGATCGCTCCCGCACCGCGCACGACGCGCGGTCAAAAAGGAGCGACGTCATGACCATGTCACACACCGCAACCGACCACCGTTTGCAGCCTTCCGGCGAGCGAACCAGTAGTCGCTCGGCGAACACGCACCGACCAACAGGACTCGCGCCCGACACCGTGCCCGGGTACGACAGTTCTCGTGAGGTGGTGTGCTTCGAATGTTCGCACGATGACTGCGTCCATTACCACAGCGCGCAGCGGCGCCTGTCGCGCGTCGAAGCACAGGGCTTCCTGCGCTACACCGAAAACACGCTCTTCACGAAGCACTCGCGTGGCGAGATGCCGCAAGCCGTCTCCGGCCCGCCGCTCGAGTTCTCCACGTGCCAGCTCGCGGTGTTCAAGTACGACGATGGGCTGATCCTCTCAGGCCGTGCGTACGACCGCGATGCGCACCTCGGGGGAATCCCGGCGGCGCGTGCCGCTCGCGCGAAGCGCGAGGCCGCGAAGCGCGCAAAGCTCTCCGCCGCGATGCGGCGTCGGCATGCGGCGCGGAACGCTTCGTCGCGACCAGCGAACGCGCGTGTCTCGAAGCACGTCGCGGCTCGCCGCGCAGTGCGGAAGGGCGGTGCGCGATGAGCCGCTTCGAATCGATCCGCCTCGTGCCGCGCACAGATGCGGACTACCAAGCATGGAAATCATGGAACGACGCCGCAGGCCGCGAGCGGCGTGCCGCGGCCGCGGCGATGGCGGGGCGTCGCGGGGTCGTCGCTTCTGCGCACAAGACTCCCGATACGGCGCGTCTGCAGTTCGGGCGTGACGCCGAATACGTTGTTCGTCGCGCACTCCGCTCGGTTCTTCCCCTGTCCGTACGCCGGATCCTCCGCTACGCATTCCAAAAGGAGGATGGACGCTGGACGACGCGCTACCGCGAGCTCGATGTCGTCGCGCTCTCCGGCCGTCGTCTCTCCATCTTCGAAGTGAAGGCGACGGCTCGCGAAGACGTCGTGGCGCGCGGCGTGGCGCAGCTCGCGTTCGTGCGCGACGTCCTCGCCGAGTCCTTCCTCGACGTCGTGACGACGCTCATTGTCGTTGACACGAGCCCGAGCGACGGCCCCTCGTCCGTTCTTTCTCGCGCGATCGCGGAGCATCCCGCGCTCGTCTCCGTCGCCACGATCGACGACCTCACCACCGCTCCGGTCATTCACGCGATCCGGATGACGCCCGGCGACATCGCCGCGCTCGCGCCGTTCGCCATCGACCTCTCGTTCATCGCGAACGCCGCGTAACCGCCGGCAGAAAGGACACCCGCATGTTCGACTCCGCCTCGCTCTTTTCTGTCGCTCCGCTCGAAGAGATCGTGATCAACCTCATCCCCGTTCCCGCGCATCCGAACACGGTTTTCGACGACGAGGCGTTTCGGGCCGCCGTCGCGCGGTCGGTGAGTCTCGACGCCGCCGAGAAGGTCGCCGTCCTGAAGCGCGTGTCCGAACTCACCCAGGAGCAGATCGACCGGCTCTTCGTGATCTTCGCCGAAGAAGCGGCGGCATTGGGCGCGCTCGCCTTGAAGCATGGGGCGGAAATGCAGGGCGAGGAGGAGGCCCGTCGTCGGCGTGCCTCGTTCCGCGCGCTGCCTGGCGGCCGGACCTAACACACCGCGCGGAGATGTCCACTGCGCGTGGACATCTCCGCGCGATCCGTACGATCGACCAAGGACGAGACGACATGCCGCGCGGCCAGAAACGAGGATGGAAGGAGAAGGCGTACCAGCCCGGGACGCGGGTGCCCGGCGCCGACAACCGCGGCATCCTCGCGACTGCGGCCGGTACGTTTGCCGTCTACATCAGCTACGCGAATCGGACGACGTACGTCGGAACGTTTCCCGACATCCCTGCTGCGCGTGCGGCGCGTGATGCGGCCGTCGCGGATCGAAAGGGCGGGCGCACGATCGTTCCGCGACGAAAGGCGAAGACGCTCTTCGGCGCGTTCGCATCCACGTTTCTCCAAACGACATACCAGAAGACGAAGCGTGGAATCCTCAAGAAACCAAGCACCGTTCGCGCCGCGGCGTCTCGGTACCGCGCGTACCTGGAGCCGTTCTTCGGCGCGCTCATGATCGAGGACGTGACGGATGCGCAGATCGAGCGATTCGCGGAAAAGCTCGAGGCGGGCGACCTCACGCCGCCGGAAACATTCGAGGCGACGACGGAGGAGGGGACGGTGCGCCGCTACAAGCCGCGACACGTGGCGACACTTTCCGCGAAGTCGCGCCGCGAGATTCTGAATCTCCTCCGGCTCATCCTTCGCGGCGCGAAACGGGCGCGGCTCATCGCGGAGAATCCATTTCCGGAGGACATCATCCCGGCGGCGGATCACGCGGAGATCGACCCGCCCGACTTCGAGACGGCGATCGCGATCGCCGACGCGATCACGTACCTGCCGCACCGCATCCTCACGTACGTCCTTCTCTACACGGGGTGCCGGCTCGGCGAGGCGATCGCGCTTCGCTGGGCGGACATCGACTTCACGGGAAAGCGCGTTTCGATTGCGCGAAGCGCGGATGCGAAGACGCGCATCGCGCAAGACCCGAAGACGAAACGAAGCAGGCGTCGCGTGCCGCTCGACGCGGCGCTTGCCGCACATCTCCGCGCGTACAAACGCGCGCAGGCAAGCGGAAAAGTGCCGACGCACGACGACTGGCTCTTTCCCTCATCCGCACCGAACGAGGAGACGCAGCAGTTCGTCATCGACCAGCGGAACTACGCGCAGCGCTCGTTCGAGCCGGCACGAAAACGCGTCGCTGCGAAAAAGCGCGTAACTCCGCACATGCTCCGACACACGTGGTGTTCGATGGCTGTGCAGAAGTACCCCGTCGCGTACGTGAGCAAGTGGGCAGGGCATGCGTCCGTGGATTTCACGTATCGCGTGTACGTCCAGCCGTTCGAGCGCGAAGAGGCGCGGTTCGCGCAGACGTTCTCGATCACACGCTAACGAACGAACTCTCCTCCCGCACGCGGAGTGTCCTCTCCTGCATCTCCTCGCATCTCTTAAAGCTGTGTGGTGCGAGCGATTCAGCCAGCGCCGGTGTGCCGGGCGGGGATCGTTTGTCTGGCACCTTCGGACTGGCTAAGATCTCTCTTCTCCGGTCAACCCGCCAGGACTTCAGAAGGAGCAGATCCATGAGGCGCCGTCGCGACGAAGAAAGGCCACGTCCAACTGTCGAGACCTTCGTTGTCGCGCAACTCGAGGAGAGTTCTGACATCGTGGCGATTCGCAAACCACTCCGTCAGATCGGACTCGCACGCATCAATCGTGCGACCGTGCGATTCGAAGAACTTCGTGCGGCCGCCCGCGGGCATCAAGAGTTTCAAGAGCTTCTGGATCTTCCTCCCGAACGCGTCGAGCATACCGAAAGGACAGCAGCTGGTACGTGGCGGTATCTGAAGGACAACAGCGCGATACCGCCATCGTGGGCGATTCGGACCTTCCGTCGGGTCGGGAGTTCTGCGCCGTACGAAGATCGCATACCCATTCCTCCACCCGAAGTAGAGAAAGAGCCGGTCGTACGCGTAACACGGCTCATTGCCAGGACCACCGAAGTGCCGCCGCGGCCGCCGACGCGTCGCGACCTTGAGAAGAAGATTGAATCACTGGAGCAAGCCATACTCCGTTGGTATCGCCGACACCCGGAATGGTCGGAGGAGTGCATCGACTTCGTGACGTTTGAACACTTTCGCGGCTCCCAGGCGCTGGAAGAGGACTTCACCGCGAATTCCGATCCTGATCGCGCACCAATCGTCCTCGTGATGTACATCGAGGGCACTGAGAGTCCGTTGCATGAACTCGGGTGGGGACGAAGTGAGACGCGCCGGGAATTCGATCGGCTCGTCGAAGCCACGCAGTTTTGGGAAGACCAATGGGATTCCGTCACATGGTTCTTCTACCCGCGCGAGGAGTGGCTCGCGGATGCATACAGGAGTTTCTACGCAGAGCTTGAAGGAACCGGTGCGAAGCAAAGAGAAGGTCCTCATCCACTGGGTTAGCTTGGACTCTCTCGGGTGAGTAGGGACATCGCGTACGCACGCGCTGCGGATCAGCGTGGACCCGTTTGGAGTTCTCTTCTGCGGAATTTCTGCGGGAGCGTACGATCTGGTCGTGTTATTTGGACCTTGGTCGACCTTGTGCAGGAGTAGCGCCGGAAACGAAAAACCCTCTGTTTCTAGAGGGTTCCGTTAGATTCGGTTGGTTGCGGGGGTGGGATTTGAACCCACGACCTTTGGGTTATGAGCCCAACGAGCTACCAGACTGCTCCACCCCGCGTCACTGAAGGGACCGCGATTATCGCGATGCGGCCCATCGGCGTCAAGGATCTTCTCCAACTCTTCATGCGGTAACGTTATTTCCGTTCTTTCGTCATGCAACGCATTGCTCTCGTTACCGGCTCCTCTCGCGGCATCGGCTTCGAAGTCGCGCGGCAGCTTGCCTTGCGCGGCGATCGGGTCATCGTCACTTCTCGTCATCGCGAGGCCGCGGAAAAAGCGGCCCGCCGCATCGGGCACGATGCGATTCCGCATGAGCTCGATGTTTCGCGCGAAGAGTCGATCGACGCTCTCGGTTCGTTCATCGAGCGCGAGCCTGGACGGCTCGACGTTCTCGTCAACAACGCGGCGATCCTCCTCGATGAAGGACGTGCGGTGAGCAGCGTTCCGCCCGACGATTTCGAGGCCACGTTTCGCACGAACGTCTTCGGCCCATTCCTCGTCACGAAGCGGCTCGCGCCACTGCTGCGGAAAAGCGCGCACGCGCGCATCGTCAACGTTTCGTCCGGTGCCGGCCAGCTCTCCTCGATGACGTCGTACGCGCCGTCGTACTCCGCGTCGAAGGCAGCGCTCAACGCGCTCACGATTCTCTTCGCGAACGATCTTCGCAACGCGCGCGTCAACTGCGTTGATCCCGGATGGGTGCGCACCGACATGGGCGGATCCTCCGCGCCACGCTCCGTCGAAGAAGGTGCCGATGGAATCGTATGGCTCGCCACGCTGCCGGACAACGGACCGACTGGCGGCTTCTTTCACGATCGGAGAAACATCGCATGGTGAATTCTCGGCGATTTGCGCTGCTCATTTGCGTTCTGCTTTCCGGCTGCGCCATTCATCTCATCGATCACATGACGGGAGAAGACGAGGCGAATCGCATCCGCAACAGCGGACTACCGGCAACGGCGCGCGTGCTCGAGCTGCGCGACACCGGCATGACGCTCAATCAGAATCCGGTCGTAAGCATGCGCGTGGAGGTGCATGCCGATGGCGTTCCGCCGTTCGAGGCGACGCTGAAAGCAGTCATCGGCCGGCTCGATGTGCCGCGCGTGCAGCCGGGTGCGGAGGTGCCGGTCAAGTTCGACCCGAAGGATCACTCGCGAGTCGCGCTGGATCGATTTGCGCGATGAACCATTGGCTACGATCTCCGAGGGGTAGAGAGCGGAGTAAAGAATCCCCTCATCCGCCCCTTCGGGGCACCTTCTCCCCTCGCGGAGGGGAGAAGGGACGACTAGCATCGAGTCGCGATGCTGCGCGTTTTGCTCTTCTCCGATACGCACCTCGGACTTGGTGAACAGCACTTCTCGGCCTACGAGCGCGCGCTCGCATTTGCGCGCGATGCAGATCTCGTCGTCCACGCAGGCGACGTCTTCTATCGTTCCTCGGTGAAGCCCGGCCTCGTCTGGCGCGCGTTCGAGCCGCTGCAGAAACTCGGCGTGCCGGTGTTCGTCGTGCCCGGCAATCACGAGCGCTCCGCGATTCCCTATCCGCTGCTCGCGATGCATCCGCGCGTCTACATCTTCGATCGGCCGCGCACGTTCAATCTGAATGTGAACGGGCTCGATGTTGCGATCTGCGGATTCCCCTGCATCCGTAGCGGCGTTCGCGAAGCGCTGCCGGAGCTCGAGCCGCGCGGCGACGTCCGGCTGCTCGTGCTCCATCAATCCGTTGAAGGTGCGACCGTTGGTCCCGTCAACTTCATGTTTCGCGATGGCCCCGACGTCATTCCTCGCCGCGCGATCCCCAGCCACTTCCACGCCGTGCTCGCCGGCCACATTCATCGCCATCAGGTGCTGTCAGGCCACCCGCCCGTCTTCTATGCCGGCGCGACGGAGCGAACGTCGAGTGCGGAGCTTGGCGAGGCGAAGGGCTGCATGACGATGGACTTCGACCGGAGCGGCCTTCGCGGATGGCGTTTTCATCCCTGGTGATTTCTGCGCGAACGCGACGCCGCCGAGGATCACGGTCATCGCGAGGAGCGAGGTGGCGGTCAGCGTCTCGTGCAACACGAGCCAGCCGAGGAGGACGGCGACGATGGGGTTGACGTAGGCGTAGAGCGACATCGTCGTCACCGGGATCTTCGAGAGCGCGTAGGTGTAGGCGGTGTACGCGATGATCGAGCCGAAGAGCGTGAGGTACGCGAGTGCGTAAATCGAGCGCGAGCTCGGATGGAAGCGCGCCGCGTCACCGATTGCGAGTCCTGCTACATCGAGGAGGATTCCCCCAACCAGCGACTGCACCGCGGCAGACATCAGCGGCGAGACGCTGCTCAGCGTGTGCTTGCCGTGCACAGAGCCGGCCTGCCACGCCAGGGCACCGCATTGAATGACGAGCACTCCGGCCAGAAAGTGCGCATCGAAAGCATGCCCCGCACCGCGCGGTGTCACGAGCAGCGCCACGCCGCTGAAACCGATGACCATTCCGATTGCCTTGCGCAGCGAGATCCGCTCGCCGTCCTTGCGCAACGCTTCGAGCGTCGTCGCCCAGAAAGGCCCGACCGCCACCAGCAGCGCCGCGAATCCGCTTGGCACATACTGCTCCGCCCACACCAGCGCGAGATTGCCGCCTGCGATCAGCAGCGTGCCGACGATTGCGATATTGCCGAGCGTCTTGCGATCGCGCGGAATGCGCTCGCCTTTCGCCGCCAGGATCGCGAGCATGACGATGCCAGCGATCGAGTAACGGATGCCGGTGAGCAGCACCGGCGGCAGCGTCTCCACCGCGATACGGATGGCGAGGTACGTGGTACCCCAGACCGTGCAGACGATGAGAAACGCGAGGAGTGCGAGGTGGCGATCGTGCTTCATGCCAGTGAAACACGGCGGGTGAACCGTTCGTTCGCGGCGTGTACGACAGGCGCCCTCGCCTGTCGCTCCCGGTTAGTCGCTCCCGGTTAGGACAGGCGGGGGCGCCTGTCCTACACTCTGGCACGAATCCTTCTTGCCTGCCTGATCATCAATGCTCAACCTCATCCTTCCCGTTCTCCTCGCCGCCACGATGCAGGGGGCTCGCCCCGAGCTTCTCGGGCCGACGTCCGGCTTTGCCAGTTCCCTCGCGGTCAATTCGCGGAAGGAGATCTACTACACGACGACTGCCGGCGACGTCGTTCGTTTCGATGAGACGAGCGCGAAGAGCGCGGTCGTCGCGCATGTCGTCACGCAGGCGATCGGTAACTCGGGACTTCTCGGCATGGCGCTCCTCGATGACGACACCGCGGTGGTGCACTACACGACCCCCGGTCAGGCTTACGACGTCATCTCGAAGATCGATCTCGCGACTGGCGAGGAGACCGAGGTGCATCGTTTTGTTGGGGATGTGTCGCTGCCGGGAAGGGGAACACCTCCCGAACATCACGGCGGTAATCCGAGCGTCGCGGCAGACGGCTCGATCTTCGTCGGCATTGGTGACTACGGCGGCGGCGTGATCGCGTCATTGCCCGACTGGAATGGTGGCAAGATCTTCCGCATCGATCCCGATGGCCGCGTCGAACAATTCGCCCGTGGCGTACGCAATCCGTTCGACATGGCCTTCGATGTCAGGAAGGGTTTGCTGTTCGCGCCCGACAACGGTGCTGCGGTCGACGACGAGATCAACATCGTGCCGTCCGGTGTCTACCTCGGCTGGCCCTTCACGGCGGGGAAACAGCAGGCGATCGAGGGCGCAACTCCGCCGGTGTACGTCTTTCCGACCGTTGTGGCACCTACAGGGGTCGTTCACCTCAGCGGGCACAACCGGCTGCTGAATCGTGGCTACCTCGTCGGGAGCTTCGTTGCGAAGGCGATCTTCTGGTTCCCGGATGAGGACGTTCGTCCGTTGCCCGATCCCATTGCAGTCATTGATCATGAAACCAGCTTCATCATCGACATCGCCGAGCGCTCCGACGGCGAGCTCTACTTCACGACGGGCACCTCCATCTATCACCTCGCAACTACGGCCCCAAGATTGCGAGTGGTGAAGGCGGGAGGTCACTAGGAATGATTGCAAGACGAACCCTGAGTGCAGTGCTCGTGACCGTGATGTTGATGCCAGGGATTGCCCTGGCGCAGACACGAGTCAAGCCGGGCTTCAATCTCTTCTCTGCTGAACAGGATGTCGAAGTAGGCCGCGAGTCGGCGGCGCAGGCGGAACAGCAGTTGCCGATCCTGCGCGATGCCGCGGTGCAGAACTATGTGAATCGGATCGGACAGTCGCTGGCGGCGAATGCCGGCGGTCCGAATTTCCAGTATCAGTTCCGCGTCGTGAATGCATCGGACATCAACGCGTTCGCGTTGCCGGGTGGTTTCATCTACGTGAATCGCGGCGTGCTCGATCAGGCGCGCAACGAAGGCGAAGTCGCGGGCGTGCTCGCGCACGAGATCTCGCACGTCTCGCTGCGTCACGGCACGCATCAGGCGTCGAAGGCCTACGCCGCACAGGCCGGACTCTCGATCCTCGGCGGTCTCCTCGGAGGCCATGTGGGAGAAGGAGCGGCGAACATCATCAACGCAGTCGGCGGCTTCGGCCTCAACGTGCTCTTTCTGAAGTACAGCCGCGATCTGGAGTCGCAGGCGGATGTGCGCGGATCTCAGATCCTTGCAGCGTCAGGCTACTCACCGACGGACATGGTGAATTTCTTCAAGACGCTGGAGACGGTTGATCAGTCGAAGAAGACGAGCTGGGCATCGGATCACCCCGCGCCGCCCGACCGCATCGCGCGGATTCAGCGCGAGCAGCAGATGCTGCGCGTGAGCGCAACGCCGACGACGAACGTCGCCGAGCTGCGCCAGGTGCAGTCGCGTCTGCGCGGCTACGGATCAGCGATGACGAGCGAGCAGATTGCGCGCTCGGGACCGCAGTCGGGGCGCAGGCAACCTTCGATGACGAGCAACAGCACGATGGATGTGAACGTGCCGGCGCCGTCGTCGTCGATGCGTAGTTTCACGAACCGTACGGGCTTGTATCGCGTCGCATATCCGGCGAACTGGCAGGTGTATGAGAGCAGCTCGACGGGCGCGATGATTGCGCCGCAGGGCGGCGTCGCGGATCTCAACGGCCGCAACGAAGTCGTGTACGGCGCGATCATCAATCACTACACGCCGTTCAACAGTGCGCAGGGTCAGCGGTATCTGCGTGGCAGTGGCGGCAACACGTCGCTGGATGACGCGACGAACGATCTGATCGGTCAGATCGTGCAGGACAGTCCGCATCTGAGCGTCATCCGGAACTCCGCGCAGCGGATCAACGTGAATGACGGGCAGGCGCTGGCGGTGAGCCTGCACGGCACGAATCCGAATACGGGGATCAACGAGCGGGTGACGGTCGTAACACGCCAGCTCGCGGACGAGCATCTCGTCTACATGCTGTTCGTCACTCCGGAGCGGGAAGCAAGTCAGTACCGGGGAGTTCTGAATTCGATGGTCAACTCGATCGAGGTAAACGAGACGGGCAGGCACTAGTTTTTAGGCAGCAGGCAGCAGACAGCAGGGCTGCCCACCTGCTGTCCGCTGCCGTCATCCCGAGCGAAGTGTCCGTCATCCCGAGCGAAGTCGAGGGACCCGGGGGTGTGGGAGGCGCGCGACATGATCTTCGTGCCGCCCGCCCACACAGGTCCCTCGACTTCGCTTCCAAGAAACTTCCAGTGTTTATCCGGGTTTGAGCCGACTAGTCCCTTCTCCCCCGCACGGGGGAGAAGGTGCCGAAGGCGGATGAGGGGCCTCTTAGTCGCGCGTTGCACGAACCCCTCATCCGCGCTTCGCGCACCTTCTC
>JACXTT010000214.1_pt1 | contig 94122 bp, 86 predicted proteins | sample 9270951 | NCBI WGS metagenome assembly JACXTT01 (sample SAMN15532306, study PRJNA645909) | rock metagenome | isolation source: weathered quartz diorite | place: Puerto Rico | collected 2017-06-21 | reverse complement strand
GTTTTTTTCATTAAAACTTGACAATTCGATATTGGAACACTACTTTTAGCACTAATTAACTATTAACTGATCTTATTTTAACAAACATGAAAAAACTTCTACTAGTAAGTTTGTGTTTCCTGATGTTATGTATTACACAGGTATTTGCACAAAACCGTACAGTTACTGGTACGGTTACGGCCAAAGAAGACGGCCTGCCCCTTCCGGGAGTAACAGTAAAGGTAAAGGGTACCACCAATGGTATTCAAACAAACTCGGCCGGTAAGTACACCCTTTCGGGTGTTCCTGCAGGCGCAACTCTTTCATTTAGCTTTATCGGCTACCAGACTTTGGAAGTCCCTGCGTCAAAAACAGACGTAAGCGTTCAGCTTACCTTGTCGAGCCAGCAATTGGGCGAAGTTGTGGTGACAGGTGCGTTAGGTGTTAAGCGCCAGGCAAAAGAACTTGGTTATGCTGCTACTCAAATCAGCGCAAAGTCGCTTACTGAAGCAGAGGCAACTAACTTCACCAACGGATTAACTGCAAAAGCTCCGGGCTTGATCATTAATACTGTTGATAACGGTGTTAACCCTTCAACCCGTTTTACTTTACGCGGTAACCGCCACATCAACGGTAATAACTATGCATTGGTTGTACTGAACGGCACACCAGTTTCTCCAAACGAAGTAAATTCACTAAACCCAGATGATATCGAAAGTGTTAACATCCTGAACGGTGCAGGTGCTGCGGCCCTTTACGGTTCTGAAGCATCTAACGGCGCCTTGATCGTAACAACCAAGCGCGGTAGTGCAACAGGCGCACCTGTTATCGTGTATCAAAACACTTATCAACTTGAAAAAATCTCTTATTTCCCATCGCTTCAAACACGTTTTGGTAGCTATGGTGGTGAGTTAGATCCTTATGAGGATGTTAGAACAGGTTATATCACCACACCTGTACCTTACGAAAACCAATCGTACGGCCCGGCTTATGACGGCCATTTACAAATATTAGGTATTCCACTTGCAGATGGAACAACTGTACAGAAGGTTCCGTATTCAACACCAAAGGTAGATCCGCGCCTGGCATTTTTCCAAACCGGCCATACCGAGCAAAATAACATTTCTTACTCAGTTGGCGATGTAGCTAACAGCTTGAACTTTTCGGCAAGTAATGTTGACAGAACCGGTGTTACACCAATGGATACTTATAACAGAACTACTGCAAGTGTGGCAGCTACAAAAACAACCGGAATATTACACCTTGATATAAGGGCCGGTTATGAGCAGGATCACACCAGTGTTCAGGGTAACAATGGTTACTATTCAGGTACGCTGCTTGCGACTTTGTTAAATACACCATCATGGGTGCCACTTGAGAACTATAAGGATATCACCAAGCCATTTGCTGATGCGAATACCTTTTATAACTCATATGGTATTAACCCATACTGGACAATTAACAACGATCGTGTAAATACACGCAGCGACGTTTTTAACGGCAGCTTTGGCGCTACACTAACGCCAACAAAATGGATGGAAGCTACTTACCGCCTGTCTGACAACTTTGGTGTTGCACAGCAGCAAACAACCCGTAAGCAGGTAGATTTTAGTTCTTATGCTTTGGGAACATCGCCATTTGGCGATCCAACCAGCCTTGTTGGTACAGCAAACGGAACTGTGGGTACGCAAACATTCTCTGGTTTACCAGCTGGTGCAACTGCTTACATCCCCGGCCAGGTTTCTAACGTTACCCAATTTGGTGATGGTAGTATCACTTCAGGCGCAGGTCCACAGGGATATTCACGTTTACAACAGGATATTACGCTGAATTTCCACAGAACTTTCTTTAATGATTTTAAAACTAACCTGTTGCTTGGTAGTTCTATCTGGAGAGCTTATTACAATACATTAGCAAACAGCAGTAATAACCTTTTAGTTAGTGGCTTCTACAATATCGGAAGTATATTAGGCGTTCCGGCTACATCACAGGAAACCCAAGAGATCCGTCAAATCGGTTATTTTGGCGACCTGAGCATCGGTTACAAAGATTTCGCTTTCCTTGAAGGAACATTGCGTAACGACCATGATTCAAGACTGGCAGCTTCAAACCGCTCTTTCTATTATCCATCTATTAAAGGTTCATTAATTTTCACCGACGCTATACCCGCACTTAAAAATAACCGGGTACTAAGCTTTGGTAAATTACGCGCCTCGTTAAGCCAGGTGGGTGATGTAAATATCGGGCCGTTCTCTATTAACAATACATTCAATCCAACCAGCGGCTTCCCTTATGGAAACACAGGTGGTTTGAGCTTGAGCCAAACTTTAAATAATCCTAAATTAAAGCCGGAATTAACCAACGAACTTGAGTTAGGCGCCGACCTTGGTTTCTGGGATGGCAGGATTAACGGTAGCATTACCTACTATAACAGCCATACTAAAAATCAAACGCTTGCTGTTAACGTTTCTCCGTCTACAGGTTACCTGAATACTTTTATTAATATCGGTGAGGTTCAAAATACAGGTTTGGAATTTAAGCTTGATATAGATGTACTTTCAAAAGCACAAAATAAAGTTGGTTTAACCTTAGGTGGTAACCTTTCTATACAGGATTCAAAAGTTATTTCTTTATATAACGGTTCAAAATCGCTTACAATCGGTGGTTATACCAATGCTGCTGTTGACGTAGTAGTAGGCCGTCCGTTCCCGGAGTTATATGGTACTGATGTAATACGTGACCCGCAAGGACATGTTGTTGTTGACGCTGTTACAGGTGCAGCAAAGCAAAATCCAGCCCTTGTTGATTTGGGTTCATTAATGCCAAAATATATTTTAGGTTTGACGCAAAACGTGAGCTGGAAATTCCTTACTCTTACAGCAGTGAGCGAATTCCGTACAGGTAACGTGGCGTATAACCAAGGCTTGTCTTCAGCCACTGCAGCGGGTGTTTCTGCACTTTCAGCAACAGCGGGCCGCCAGGTATTTGTATTCCCTAATTCGGTAATACAAACTTCCCCGGGCGTGTATGTTAAAAACACAAATACTAGTATCGAAGACGGAAACCTTGGTTTCTGGGACGCTGGCGCTTATTACTCCTCTGCCAGCACCTATGTTACCAGTGCCGCTTTCTGGAAACTTAGAGAAGCAGATTTGAGCTTTGACCTTACAGGCCTTGTTAAACACTCCAAATTCATTAAAAAGGCTTCATTCGCAATTGTGGGCAGAAACCTTGTGATGCTAAGGCCAAAAACAAACAACTGGACCGATCCTGAATTTGCATACAGTGCAGGCAATAATGGTATTGGTGTAAATAACACCAGCCAGCTTCCGCCAACACGTATTTTTGGAGCGAACTTAAAAATTACATTTTAATACGAAAGATGATGAAAAAGTTTCTAACTATATTAATAACACTTGCTGTTGCTGGAAGCAGTTGCAAGAAGGATTACCTGAACCTAACGAACAACCCGAACGTACCTTCGGCGGCTACGCCTAACTTACTTTTGTCGGCAGCGTTAAAAACCACTGCTGATATTGTGAACGGTCCGGGTTATGTAATGTATGCGGCATGGGTAGGTTACTTAAGCCAGAGCACAAACTATCAACCGTTTGTTACTTTGGAGCAATACCAGTTCACTACATCAACTTATGATGTATGGACACCTAATTATCTTAACCTGTCAAACTATAAAGCGCTTGCATTATCAACGCCGGAGCCTAACTACCAGGCTATATCGAAAATAATGACTGCTTACGATTACGAGGCTTTGGTTGATAACTATAATAACGTGCCATATAATACTGCTTTACAGGGCACCAATGTTTTAAACCCTACCTACACAAGCGGACAGGCAATTTATCTTGATTTGATGAAGCAATTGGATGCAGCTATCGTGCTGATTCAAAATGCTCCGGCATCGGCACTTAATCCTGCTGCGGCTGACATTATGTTTAACGGTAAAATGAACAACTGGATCAAGTTTGCGAATACACTGAAATTAAGACTTTGCCTTCGTGAATCCACTAACCCAAGTCTTGCAGCTGATTTTGCTACATTAACAGCCGCTGTTAAAGCAACACAGTCGTTAGGTTACCTTGACGGCACCATTGCTGCTACAGTAAATCCTGGTTATTTAAATTCAGACGCGAATGGTGGCCAGCAAAGCCCATTATGGCGTAATTACGGCACCACTCAAAGCGGAAGTGCACAAACCGATAATGCGCAGTACCAGGCTAATACATTTGCGGCTAACTTTTTCGGAAGTAATAACGACCCACGTTTAACACGGGTTTATTCGCCAAGTTCAACTGCAGGTGCAGCAGGAGCTACCAACCTTGTTGCGGGTTCAGCTGTGAATGTTTATAACGGTGTTGCTGTAGTTTCCACCAGCTTTGGTGATGCACAGCCTCCAAAAGGAACCGTAAATGGTTCTAATAACGTAGGTTTATCTCCAAGTAAAATTGGCCCTGGATTGCTGAAATCAGCAACTCAAAACGCAGTGATCATGTCGTCGGCAGAAGCTTTGTTTTTACAATCAGAAGCTGCTGCACGGGGTGTGATTTCAGGCGATCCGGTAGCTTTATACAATGCTGGTATTACAGCGTCGTTTGTGGATGAAGGCCTTACTGCCGCACAAGCTACTTCTTATTATACACAAGCAGCTATCGCTTATCCTGCTGCAGGTTCGTTAGAAACACAGGTTCAGGCTATCATAACCCAAAAGTGGGCTGCTTTGGATGTTTTTGGCGCGTTTGAAGCGTTTAACGAAGAGCGCAGAACAGGATATCCTAATGTGCCGACTTCAATATACCCAGGCGCAAATGCACCTAACCAGGTTACACGTATTTTTTATCCGTTTGTTGAGTACCAAACCAATGCTGCAAGCGTAGCTGCACAAGGTACCCTTGATAAATTTACATCAAAGATTTTTTGGGCTAAATAAAAATTTTAATAAATAAAGAGATGAAAAAAATATTATTTATAATGACGTTGATTGGAATATCACTGTCGTCTTGTCTGAAAGACAACTCGCGATTTGTTGATTTTGCCAATGCAGGGAACGTTGCAAACTTCCCCCTTAGCGGTCTTGATAATTTTTCGGCTGACGCATTAACTGCTGATACGACAACCGTTCAATTCGGCGTAGATTACGCTACCGCTAATCCTAACCCGGCTGTTACAATCGGCCTTGCAGTTGATAATAATTTAATTGCACCTTATAATGCAGCAAACCCGGGCACTACGTATATCGCGATGCCTGCCAGCGCTTATAAGTTGAGCGCAACCACAGTGAACATTCCGGCTGGTAAGCAGTACCAGTTTGTGACATTGACAGTGTACAAAAATACGCTTGACCCTTCGCAAAGCTATATGCTGCCGGTTAAAATAACCAGCACCAGCGCTGGAAAGATCAGTGCAAACCAAAGCGTGCACTATTTCCACGTAATAGGTAATGATTTTGCTGGAGCATACCTGCACGATTTTACCCGTATACCTGCAGCTGGCAACTATGTTGGCCATAATGCTTCTATATTGCCCGATTCGCCTACTCAATTTGAGGTAGCCGGTGGGTACTATACAGGAAATATCAGGTATGTTGTATCGTTTACTAAAACAGGTTCAACTTATTCAAACTTTGCGATCTCTATTAATCCTGACGATATAGCTAACATTCTTACTCCTGCCGGTATTGCAATAAACCAGCAGCCGGTTATTGTAGGCTATGTTCCGGGACAACAGTATACTTATGACCAGGTCGTTCACGGCTTGCTTAAGTTTAACTGGACTACTGTAAGTGGTAGAAATAATACAGACTTCTATTACAAACCGTGATAGGTTAATATTTCTTTAGTTAATTTGAAAGCCGCTCCTGTAAAGGGGCGGCTTTTTTTTGTGCAAACAACCTGGATGCGATAATGTGTTGTGATAAATCGCAGATAGAATTTATAGGTAAGCCACTATTTAGTTAGTCCGGGTAAATATATTTGACGTGTATATTTTGTGGTTTCTATAAATTATTGTTGTGGAACGTTAACCGAACAGGGCAGTTTTCACGACGGCTTTACACCGCATGGTTAGGGTAATTGCATCGTTGTTTAAACGTTTACGCGCGCTGAAGACATAGAATTGAAATTGATTATTTCTTATCCAAACTAAACCTTCCCGCGCCGATAAAAAATAGCCCTGCAAAAACAATAGCGTCTTCGATGGCATGTGCTGCACCGTCTAAACCTTCGCCTTTGCCGAAATTTAGCGCTATAGCTACAATTAGATTGATCACGAGCAATAAACAAACCGGCCTGAATGCAAGTCCAATTAGTAACATAACTCCTCCTATCGCTTCGGTTGCCGCACTTAAAAAGCCCCATATAGTCGGCCAAAAATTAATGCCGACATATTTTGTCGCGGTGCCTAACGTGTGCCACCTATTTATGCCGCCCGTTAACTTTGGAAAGCCATGATAAATAAACATAATACCCAGGCCGATCCTGATGATCAAAATGCCGAGGTCACGATAGTTGTTTAATTTGTTTGAACGAGCCATGGAATAGTAATTAGAGATTAGGTGGATTAAATTCGATAATAACATAATCATCATCGACGGATAAATTTACCATTTTCCCCAATACCAGGCTGCAATTATCGGGGATGTGCCCCGCAGGGAAGTCAAAACATACCGGGTAATGATATTCTTTCACGGCTTCCATTATAATTTCAGGAACGGTTTGTCCAAAGGGGATGTCGTTGTCTTTAATATCGGTGAAACCGCCTACTATGAGGCCGGCGAGATGCTCAAGTTTACCGGCGCGTTTTAATGAACGCAGCATGCGGTCGACCGAATAGAGGTATTCGCCAACGTCTTCTAAAAATAAAATCTTGCCAGCATAATCGAGGTCGGATGCAGAACCGCCCGCCGCTATAAGCAATGATAAATTCCCCCCAATTAGTATCGCCGACGCCTCTCCGCTTCGGTTTAATTTATGCGGGTTAACCCGGTAGCTAAGCGCTTCCCCAAACAGCGCTTTTCTAAGCGTTTCGAGTGACCTGGCGGAGGCATCGGGTATATTTACCGGCATTTGCCCGTGGATGGTTTGCACGCCGTAATTGCTGAACAGGTGTGCATGCAGCAAAGTGATATCGCTAAAGCCAGCCAGCCATTTTGGGTTTTGTGCAAAATGAGAAAAATTAACCAGGTCGATCATCCGGATTGTACCATAACCGCCGCGGGCGGCGATGATGGCTTTTATGCTGTCGTCGTCAATAAAATGCTGCATATCTTTTGCCCGCAATTCGTCGTCGCCGGCAAATTGGTGATAGCTGGCGTTAATTGTTTCGCCCAATACCACCTCAAGGCCCCAGGATTGCAGCAGGGCCACGGCATCGGTCATCGGGTTGGGCAGCTTTTTGGCTGGGCAGGTGATGGCAATTTTATCGCCTTTTTTTAGATATGGAGGGGTGAGTCCGGAAGCAGTGGCGTGTTTATTCATAGTTTGGTATTAATGACACAGCAGGGTAGTGCGGAGTGCTATACAAACTTACAAAACTTTAAGGGGGTGTTCAAGAGCTGTATCACCTGTATATGCCGTATCACTTTTAAAGAGATACACCCTATTTTCCGCGCCTATTAGTTCCTGTATTTATTTACATTAGCTACATGAAATGCCGCCATCTTTTTCTGTTATTGTTTCCAGTCATGTTAGCTTCGTGCTCGCCGAAAGGCCCCTATGCATTAACCAACAAGGTTTATAAAGATAAAACGAAAGCTTACTTAGCCACTATAAACAAGCAGCTACCCGACTCACTGCGCGATAGCACGGGAATGGCTATTCCGTCGGCTTGGGTTGGCACGGTGAATTTCGGTATACGGAAACCCAATTATGTGATCATCCACTTCACCGCGCAGGATTCGGTGCAGCAAACGCTCAAAACATTTACAGTCACCAGCACGCAGGTTAGTGCGCATTATGTCGTTGCTAAAAACGGCGAGGTTTTTCATATGGTGAATGATTACCTGCGCGCAAACCATGCCGGCGTTGGCCGGTGGGGCAGCGTTACGGATATGAATAGCTGCTCAATTGGTATTGAGATCGATAATAACGGTAATGAGCCGTTTACGGAAAAACAGGTGAGCAGCCTGCTATCGTTATTGGCCCAACTGAAAAAAAATTATAACATCCCCACCGCGAACTTTATAGGCCACCAGGATTTCGCGCCGAAACGCAAACCCGACCCGGGCCCTTTTTTCCCATGGAAAACGCTTGCGCAGCATGGTTTCGGCTACTGGAGCGACGATTTGCTTGAACTTACGCAGGATAAGTTTGACTATATCATTGCCTTAAAGTTGATCGGTTATGACACCTCGGATACCAAAGCCGCTATAGTGGCCTTTAAACGCCATTTTGTACAAACTGACATTAGCCCGCAACTGACCCAACTGGATTTGAACATTTTGAATAACGTGTATAAGAAATACAGCGGGCTATAAATTGACGGGTATTCTATCTAAGCAGGTATTCAATAATACGCTCTTCGGGGTTAAACGGAGCGAGGTCAGATAAACCCAACCCTGTTACGGCTGCCTGAATAATTTCTTCTTCAGTTACATCAATCGCGCGGCCTTGTTTTGCCAGGAAATATTTGCCGGCATCCAACATGGCTTTTAACGGGATGAGGCCAACCAGCTCGCTTCCGGTGACTTGTACGCCACGTTTGGCTGCTTCGGCACGCACTTCTTCAAAAGCGATATGTATTGGCGTTATATCGATGTTAGTGAGGTTCATCGATACCTGGGCGATGCCGTATTCTTTTATAAACCAGCCGATAGCCTTTACTGATTTTAGCTTGCCCGGAATGGTTGTTTTGTTACCGCCATCATCCAATAAAGTGCGCCCCGATTCACGGACTTGATAAGCGATCTCGTTTGCCAGCGGCACTGATGTCGTATTTAGATTGACGTTGTAAGCAATCAAAAAATCCCGCGCGCCGATTACAGTGGCGCCGCTTTTAGCATTTAGTTCAGCCGGGCCGAAGTCGGGTTTCCAGTAGGGTTGTTTTATCTTATTAAAAAAACCTTCATATTCACCTGCACGTATTGTTGAAAGGTTATGCCGTGTTTTATCCTGTTGCGAATGCTCGTATAAATAAACAGGTATTTGCAGTTCTTCACCGACCTTTCTTGCCAGCTTTATCGCATAATCAATGGTTTCGGCCATTGAAATATTGGCTATAGGAATCAGCGGACAAACATCGGTGGCGCCCATGCGCGGATGCGCGCCCTTATGAATACGCATATCAATTAGTTCGCCGGCTTTTTTTATGGCTAAGAAGGCTGCGTCAATAACGGGCTGCGGCTCTCCTGCAAAAGTGAACACGGTTCGGTTTGCGCCCTTACCTGGATCAACATGTAGCAGCTTTACACCCTCCACTGATTCAATGGCAGCTTTTATTTGCCCGATGGTAAACGCATCGACGCCTTCGCTGAAATTGGGAACACATTCGATCAGTTTCATTTATAATCCCTTTGTACGCTGCTTGCCCCATTTGATCATTTCGGCAACGACCGGGGTAAGGGTAAAACTGTAGGTGGTGAGCTTATAATCAATGGTTACCGGGTAGGTATTATTTACCACACGGATTATAAGCTTATTCGCCTCAAGGTCCTTCAATTCTTTTGAGAGCACCCTTGTGGTGATGGCCGGGATACAGCGCTGCAAATCCCTAAACCTGCTTTTGCCGTCAAACATCGACATTAAGATCGGCAGCTTCCATTTGCCGTTAATGATGGCTAATGTATCCTGTATATAATTGATCTTGTCCTGGAGAGTAGTAATATCCTGTTTCATTGATATACTTTTGGGTGATAGTATCAAATGTATATCAAAAAGCTGACTTATCAAAATAAGCAGAGACTAATTGTTATTCTTCACCTTTTATCCTGAACACCATACCCTCCATGTCCTCGGTTATTCGCAACTGGCAGGCCAGGCGGCTATCGCTACCGGCATCCGGGAGGGTATCTAATAGATCAAGCTCGGCGTCGGTGGCATGGAAATATTGTTCCGGTCCTTCAACCACCTGTACATGGCAGGTCGCGCAAAGCGCCATACCACCGCAGGTGGCTAAAATATTATGGTCGGATGCTTTTAATACTTCCATCAGGCTCAGGCTAATACCTTCCGGAATTTCTACCGGCTCCCGGTGGCCATTGCGGTCCTCAATTGTAATATTTATCATACTTAAAAAGCAGTTACGCCATAAACAGTCGTGTATTTAAAACTTAGTTTTTGGTCGGGATAAACCAGCTTGAAAGCGCTTTGGGCCATCAGGGCAGCTTCGTGGAAACCGCAGAGGATGAGTTTTAGCTTGCCGGGGTAAATATTGATATCGCCGATAGCATATACGCCTTTTACATTGGTGCTATAATCAACGGTATCAACCATAATGGCAGATTTGTCAACGTTCAAGCCCCATTCAGCGATAGGGCCAAGTTTTGGTGTAAGGCCGAACAGCGGGATGAGATTATCAGCCTCGATAACTGAAATTTCATTGTCCCGGTCAATCACTTCCACCTGCTGCAAGTGGCCATTGCCGTTTATGGCTTTGATATGTGCCTGCAGGATCAGGTTAATGCGGCCTTCTTTCGCCAGCTCAAATACTTTTTCGGCCGAGTCCGGCGCGCCGCGGAAGGTATCGCCGCGGTGGATCAGGGTAACTTCATCAGCAATATCAGCTAAAAAAATGGTCCAGTCGAGCGCAGAATCTCCGCCGCCCGCAAGCACCACTCTGCGTCCGCGGTAGGCTTCAGGATTTTTTACCATATAGGCTACGCCCTTGCCTTCAAATTCTTCGAGGTTATCAATAGCCGGCTTACGCGGTTCAAAGCAGCCCAGGCCACCGGCGATTACCACCACCTTGCTGTGTACTTCGATACCGTCGCTGGTTTGGGTGATAAATGAACCATCCTCCAGCTGCTGCAGTTCATTTACCCTTTCGCCTAATGAAAAGGTTGGTTTAAATGGCTCAATTTGTTCCATTAACCCGTCAACCAATTGCTGCGCATTAATGGTAGGGAAACCCGGTATGTCGTAGATCGGTTTTTGCGGGTAGATCTCGGAAAGCTGGCCGCCTACCTGCGGCAGTACGTCAACCAGGTGGCAGCGCATTTTTAACAAACCCGCCTCGAACACGGCGAATAAACCAACCGGCCCGGCGCCTATAATGCATATATCTGTAGTTATCAGTTCCATATATTTACTTGTTATAACAAACAAATATACCGATAGTCATAACCAATACATGATGACAAATAGTAATTGTCGATTACTTAATGTTATAGGTTGATATACAGAATCGTTTAAAGAGATCGGTTAATTGTGAATGTCTTCCCTGTAATTGGATAAACTGGAAAGTACGGAAGATGTCAAGCCCTTTAATCTCAATAATGCTCAGCTCATTATATTTTAGCTCACTGACAACCGACTGGATGGAAAGAAAAGTAGCCGTTTCTGAATACAGGAGGTATTGTTTTATCGCAATACTGCTCTCAAGCCGGATCTCGATCTGGAGGTCCCTGGGATTGATCCCAGCTTTAGTAAGGGCATTAAAAATAACATCCAGTGTTCCTGAGCCTGCTTCGCGAAGGATAAGCGGGATATTCAGCAATTGCTTTGGGGTAATTTCTGCTTTTTTTGATAGCTGGTTATTGGCACGTGTCACCAGTACGATCTCATCTTTTGCAAAGGGCGCATATGCAATTTGCGGGTAATGTGCAGCACCTTCTACAATGGCTATATCAACCTTTCCGTCCAGCACCAGCTGCGTGATCATGTCGGTATTACCCTGTACAAAAGTGAAGTTAATAGCCGGGTATGTTTTTTTAAAAAGGGCAAGTATTTTTGGCAGTATGGTTTGCGCCACGGTGGTGCTCGCGCCGATGTGCAATGTTCCCGCTTCCATATTATTTAGCTGGGCAAGCTCGGTTTCGAGATCGGTGTAGGTTTGAAAGATACTTTCGGCATAGCGGAGCAATACTTTACCCGCGGGTGTTAGGGCAATGCTGTTGCCATTGCGCACAAATAGCTGCGCGTTTAGCTGGTGCTCGAGCTCCTTGATATGTTTGGTGACGGCCGGTTGGGTGATATATAACTCGCCGGCGGCTTTTGTAAAGCTCAGCCGCTGCGCCACCGTATGGAATACCTTTAACCGGAAATCGAAGATCATGGCTAAAGGTAATAATATTTTGGCCCCTCAAGTGGTTAGAGGCGCGACGCATTGCGTTATTTGTAAAAGGTTGGAGGCGCGAAGTATCGCGTCTCTACGTTGTTTTTTTCGCCGTTACAATAATAACGATACCGCCGATGAGCAGTATCCCGCCTAAATAGGGCGGCCAGTTCACTGTTTTTTGCCTGTCGGCCGATATTTGGATAGGGCCGGCATCTACTATTTTTTCTTTTTTAGTATAGGTAAAGCTTGTCCAGATGAGCATGACTGCTCCTACGACGATGAGTACAATTCCAATGGTGCGGTTCATGGTGGTTTGGTTTGTCATTGTAAAAGACAAAATAGGGGAAATTGTTTTGCCTGACGATGTCTGTTAGCCAACGAATGGTCGGCTCTATGGCAGGCCATAAAGAGGGATGGTGCAATCATTTTTTTATTTTTTATTCATAGATTAGTATCCCAGCCAATATTATGGAACCAATTAAGATCGCAACAGCACAGTTTGAAAATAAAAGCGGCGATAAGGAATATAACCTGTCGATGATCAAAAAGCTTTCGGCACAGGCATCCGCTGAAGGAGCGAATGTTATCGCGTTTCACGAATGTTCGGTAACCGGTTATTCCTTTGCGCGGCATTTTACGCGGGAGCAGATGCTCGATGTTGCAGAGTTTATACCCGACGGCCCCAGCATACAAGCATTGATCCAAATTGCAAAGGAATACGACATTGCCATTTTAGCGGGGCTTTTTGAAAAAGACGCGAAAGGTAAAATCTACAAGGCCCAGGTATGTGTGGACAACACCGGTTTGGTGGCTAAATTCCGCAAGTTGCACCCGTTTATCAACAAACATATTACGCCGGGCAACGAATACGTGGTGTTTGACCTGTATGGCTGGAAGTGCAGCATCCTGATCTGTTACGACAACAATATTTTTGAAAATGTGCGGGCCACCAAATTACTTGGCGCCGACATCATATTTATGCCCCATGTTACCATGTGTACGCCGTCGACCCGGCCGGGCGCGGGGTTTGTAGACCCGGCGTTGTGGGAAAACAGGGAGGCAGATCCGACCTCGCTGCGAAAAGAATTTGACGGGTTGAAGGGACGGGAGTGGCTGATGAAATGGTTGCCATCGCGGGCGTATGATAATGCCGTTTATACTATTTTCTCGAACCCGATCGGTATGGACGACGATCAGCTAAAAAATGGCTGCTCGATGATCGTTGACCCTTACGGAGACATCATCGCCGAATGCCGAAAGCTGGATAATGACATCGCGATAGCGACCATCACACCTGATAAACTTGAACGTGCGGGCGGATACCGGTATATGAATGCCCGGCGACCGGAGTTGTACCGGGATATTATCGGTCAGCCGCACGTATCGAAGCAAAAGGTGGCCTGGCTTGATGAGGAGCAGAAAGCTCATGAAAGTTCGAAAACTTCGTAAGTTTCATTTTCCCTGGTTTCTGTAAAAATCCGGCTATAAAACAAATTCGATTGAAATAATTGTCATCTGTACATTTTAAATTTTTATCTTAGCCTTACCAATTTTACCGCTATGTTAAGAAATACCGCCGCCCGGATCCACGTTTGTTTACTGGTCATTTTAATGTTTAGTACTGTAACGGTCGCAAACGCTCAAAGCCGTTTCCGTAAACCGGCCCCGGCCGGCACGCCCAACGAGATACAGGTTACCCCGTATAAAACTACCATGCTAGCTAACGGTAAAGATGATGTGCTCATCAGCGTTAAGCTGATCGACAGCAAAGGCGACACATTACCTACCGCCAAAAGGTTGATCGAATTTCATATAAAAGGCGATGCCCGCATCATCAGGGTGAACAATGCCGAAGGATTTGGAAGCCTGCCGCATAGCGACAGCACATCGCAGGCCAATATAACGGGCAGCTGCATGGTGATTTTACGTGCCGGACGGACAAGGGGCAATATTATATTTAAAGTTACGGCCGATAGCCTGTGGGCCGGCTCTACCGAAATTCATACCGTGCAACCGGGCATAACGCATGCGGTTACCACTGATAAGTATACCCCAAAACGAGTTAATGAAAAGGTGTTAGGTGCAGATATTTCCTTTTTGCCGCAGCTGGAGAACCGGGGTATGAAATTTTCGGACAATGGCACGCCTGGCGATGCGATTGAAATAATGAAGGCGCATGGATTTAACTATATCCGCCTGCGCATATTCAACGAACCGGCCAACCCGAAACGATATTCACCGAAGCAGGGCTTTTGCGACCTGGAGCATACAAAGCAAATGGCAAAGCGTATCAAAGCCGCGGGTATGAAGTTTCTGCTTGATTTCCATTACAGCGATTACTGGGCCGATCCGCAGCAGCAAAACAAACCGGCCGCCTGGGTAGGGCAGGATTTTACCACGCTGAAAAAATCGCTGTATGATTATACCGCCAATGTAATGGAGCAATTGAAAGCCCAGGGCACGACGCCGGATATGGTACAGGTAGGCAATGAAATTAACCACGGCATGGTTTGGCCCGAAGGCGAGATCAACAACCTGGACAGCCTGTCGCAGCTCATATACCAGGGCGTTAAAGCCGTAAAGGCGGTTAGCCCTTCCACGATCGTTATGCTGCACATTGCATTAGGCGGTCAGAATGCCGAGGCAAAGTTCTTCCTGGATAATATGACTAAACGCAACGTTCCTTTTGATGTGATCGGCTTATCCTACTATCCAAAATGGCATGGCACGCTTACCGACCTGAAAAATAATATGGCCGACCTGGCATCACGCTATAAGCAACAGGTGATGGTCGCCGAATATTCGCAGCTAAAGCGTGAAGTGAATGATATCGCATTCAACGTACCGAACGGAAAAGCAGTCGGCTCATTTATCTGGGAACCGCTTAGCACCTGGGAGGGCATATTTGACCGGAGCGGTAAAGCCAACGATTACATGGATGTGATTTATCCTGAGATCGCGAAGAAATATGGTGTGAGATAAGACCGGTGATTTTTTTGATTTTGGGATTTCGCTGATTGGAGGCGGGCTATACGCTTTCGCTGTTATCTTTGAAGTTAGTAACCTTTTCGGCAAGTTTATATTCAGTTAGCCGCATATTTAAAAGATCAAGTAACTCGTCAAAATCGCATTTCAAATTATCGGTGCCATAATTCATTAAGGCTTGGTTCTTTTTGTACGAGAATGACATAATTTTTCTTTTCCACGCACTTTTCCTATCGATGAATGAAAATGGGTCAATAATAAAGATGCTTATGCATCTTGATTGCGCAATTTCCTTCACTCTAAACTTTAAAATATCGCCCCATGCGATAAAGTTACTTCCGAATGTTCCTGGATAAAAGGTAATGCCATCGTCATTAATTATAACGCCCGGGTTTTTATTAATGAGCTGTCGTAAAAATACTACACAGCCTAAAACCGAAAACATTAGGCATAATACCCCGATAATTATAACCTCAAAAATAAATTTATGATGTAAGCCGCTGTTCGCTATTGAAGCAGGGTCCTTCACAAACCAAAACCCCCCAATCCCAAATGCAACACTAATTAGTAATAACGTCGAAATATTTTGTTTGCTATAAGGTATTTTTATTACCGCATCATCGGGATTGTAATCTGCCATAAGGAAGTTTAAGATTTGTTAAGGCTGTGGCCGATCTTCTACCGTCATAAATTTAGAGAATTTACTTCCAAAGGTCTTCCAGCCTAATTTCAACGCCTTCGCCATTTTTAGCTTCATTCATCGCGGTGTTTAACCACGATTTATTTGCCTCAGTTGAAAGTAAATGTAAAGTCGCGTCAGAAGGGGGCTCGTTTTCGTATGGAACGTTAAAGCCGTCTAAAATTACCTGCAAAGCCCGTTGCTGCGCTTCATTTACGGGATGAATAACAATTGTTTCCATAGTCAAATTTACGTTTAAAAATGAAAAAAGACAAGCACTATTAAACTAACTGATCCGTGAACGCGTAAAACGTGTATGGTAATACTCTTGATTTTCAAGACGACCTTTCTTACCTTCATACATATTATGAAATACCTTGTCACCATAGCATTGTTCGCCGCCTTGTTTTCGTATAAGGCATCTGCGCAAGCTACAATTGCCGCTAAAGATGCTTCGCGGCATATTGGCAAAATAGTTACTATTTGCGAAAAAGTATCTTGGGAAATAGTACCGTTGATCCGGTAATTTGAGTGTTTGCGAGCGCTGGAATGTTAACTATGTCTAATTACGGTTTCATCTGATGTTATCGTTTCAGTGTCCTGTAAATTCTTTTCCATAGGAATAGAAATATGAAATTTGCTTCCCTCGTTAGGCGTGCTTTCCATCCAGATGCGGCCGTTATTTAAGGTTATAAAATCTTTACAGATCCTCAATCCCAAACCAGGACTTTTTTCTTTAGTCGTGTTTAGTTGGGCGGGGGTATTAAAAATCGTTAATTGGTCTTCTGATTTAACGCCGACTCCGTTGTCGAGAATGCTTATAATGGCGAAACCATTTTTTATTGAACCGGTTAACCTGATGAAGCCATTTTCTGACGTGAATTTAATAGCATTTGACAATAGGTTTCGCAGGATAATGGTAATCATTTCCTCGTCTGCATATACGGCGACTGATGATGGAATTTCGTTGGCAACCGATAGCTTTTTTTGATTGATTGCCGGTCGCAGTTTGTTGATTACGCTATCGGTAGTTTTGCCGATATCAAATAATACAGGGTAGAAGTTGAAATCCCGCAGTTGATTTTTTGACCATATTAATAAGTTATCAAGCAACTCGAGAGTATTTAAGCCCGATACCTTAAACGAAGGAAGCAAGGCCTCAATTTCTTGGGTACTCATATCGCCCTCTTCCCAAAGATCAAGCAAATCAATCACCTGTGTTATCGGTGTACGTAAATCATGCGAAATGATTGAAAAAATGGTGTCTTTTACTTTGTTGCTGTTTTCGAGCAGGCTATTTTGCTGCTGGATCAGCTTGTTTTTAGTTTTTACCTGCCGGTATAGCTGCTCCATAATTACCAACCCAACGCAAATAACAATAAGACTGAATGTGCCAATAGCAAGCGATATATTTTGATTTTTTATTACCGTTTGATCTTTCTCTTTTTCGATTTTTAGTGTTTTATCGTCTTCAGCATGTTTGGCTGAATCAAGCTTAAACCGGTATGATTCGATCTCCTTACTATTGCCTTGATTGACATCGTTTTGAATAAGGGAGGGGTTTGAGGCAGGGACATGTTTCTGATTTGCAGTATGGTTGTTTTGGCCCTTAGCCGCGAAAATCATAACGGATATTAAAAGCAAAATAAAGAAGCTTTTTGGGTATTGCTTTTTGCCGGGAAACATATTCTTAGTTATACGGATATAGATATTATGTGTTGCTGTATCCGATTTAAAAGTACGCAAATATTTTATCAGGAGAAGGCGATTGCGCACGTTATTGTTATATTGTTGATTTGCAGTAGTTTGTTTTCGATGGTTTCATTAAAACCCTTTGGGGCTTTATATGGTTATAATAAAGCATTAATGTTTTTTAGCTATGAGATCGATCTGGAAAGGTTCGCTTGGGTTTGGTTTGGTAAATATACCGGTTAAATTATATTCGGCGGTGCAAACCAGTTCGCTTGATTTTGATATGCTCGATGGCCGCGACCATTCGCGTATACGTTATCAGCGTGTAAATGAGCAAACGCATAAGGAAGTGCCTTATGATAAAATTGTAAAGGGCTATAAACTGAATGACGAATATGTCATAATGAACGAAAATGACTTTGCCGATGCAGCTCCCGATAAAAGCAAGGTGATTGAAATAGAGAGTTTTGTAGATATAGCCGATGTTAATCCCATGTATTATGAGACATCGTATTATAGCGAGCCGGACACCAAAAACAATAAGGCTTATGCACTGCTGATACAAGCATTGGTGAAATCGAAAAAGGCAGGGCTTGCCCGATTTGTTTTACGCAGTTCTGAAAGCCTTTGCATTATTCATCCGGTGGAACACGTGCTGGTGGTAACCCGTATACGCTTTGGACAGCAGATACGCAGTACCGAAGATTTGAAGCTGCCTGATGTAGAGGTGAGCAAAAAGGAACTCGATATGGGGTTGGCCCTGATTAACCAGTATGCCGAAAAGTTCGATGTATCCAAGTTTAAAGATGAGTACAATGAGGAGCTGTTAAAAATTATCGAGGCGAAATCAAAGGGCAAGCGGGCTACAGTTAAAAAACTCAAACCGCAAAAGGCAACGGGCGATGATTTGTACGACCAGCTGATGCAAAGCCTGGCCGCAAAAAAGGGCGCCTGAACCGAAATATTTACGACCGCAATAAATTGCAGGCGACAATATCAGTCGGATCAGTCCTGCGAAGGATTATTTTTGCGCATACCAAAAATGCCCGGCCTGAAATAGACCGGGCATTTTTTTGTCGATTTAACAGCGGCCTTACACTGCCGTTGGCCGGCGTAGAAGGCCAAGTATTAATGAAATAACTGCAATAACCAATAATATGTGGATTAGTCCGCCAGCGGCGGAAACAAAAAATCCGAATGCCCATCCTATAACCAGGATAACTGCGATGATATAAAATATTGAGTTCATGATTAGATTGTTTTGTTAATGATTTATATACTCAACAGTGAGATATAATCAATTGTTTTAACATAAACAATAAATGCATAACTAATAATTAAAAATTCAACCATTTGTTTCTTACCGACAGTTGCCGCGTGTTAGGATGCGGTAAAGGTTCTATTTTATACTTTACCCGGTTGTTTCGCAAGATAGTTACTGGTAAAGTTAAGGGCAGTCCGTCGCGGTTAACCGAAACTGAAATTTTATCGCCCGGCTTCTTGCCATTCAGCATGGTGTTTATGTCGGTAACCGGCGTGCCGTCAATTGCTACTAATTCGTCGTTCACATTAATTCCGTCTATCCAGCCCGCTCCGCCGCGCAGCACCGCGGTCACTATTTTTTTGCCGTTGTTGCCGGCTAGCGCTATACCCAGCCCGGGATCATTACTTTCGGCCAATTCATCATATAAAGTGTAGCCGGCGTAACCCAGGTATTTTTTATAGTCAATGGCGTCTGTTCCATAAATATATTTTTTATAAAACTCATCGAGATTTGTACCGGCAAACTTCTCAAGACCTTGTTTAAATTCAACATCGGTATATCCACGGTTTTTTTCTTTATAATAGGTGTTGTACATGTATTTCATTACATCGTCGAGCGACTTTCCCCCTTTGGTGTCGTTGATGATTTCAAGGTCGAGCAACATCGCTATCACCGCGCCCTTATCGTAATAAGATATCCCGGTGTTTATCGAATTCTCATTTGGCCGGTATGACTTAATCCAGGCATCGAAACTGGCTTCGGCCAGTGGCTGTATTTTCAATCCTGGTTGATTTTCTATGGTATTGATCTCTCCGGTTACCGCATTTAAATATACTTCTGGTGTGCTCAAATTGGCGTGCCGCAGCACAAGATTCTGATAATAGGCGGTGAAACCTTCAGCTATCCATAAATCGGTGGTGTAATTTTCGTTATCATAGTCAAATGGCCCCAAAACGATAGGGCGAAGGCGCTTTACATTCCACAAGTGAAAATGCTCGTGTGCAACCAGGCTCAAAAAGTTATGATAGCCCTGGTCGCTGGCATAATTGTCGCGCGAAGCGCCCAGCACAGTTGAGCTTAAATGCTCAAGCCCGCCGCCGCCACGGGCATAATTATGGACAATAAATACATAGTGCTTATTGGGGTTCTCGCCAAATATGGCCGTTTCCTGCTCGGCGATTTTGGCCATGTCTTTTTTAAGCTTCTCCTTATCGTAATTACCGCCACCACACATAGCTACCTCATATTTAACGCCAGCCGCATCAAAACCAAAAACATCCTGGTTACCCACTTCAATCGGTGAATCATATAGAATGTCGTAGTTAGGCGCCTGGCGCGTAAACGGGTCGTTGTTGACCATTTCAAGACTGGTTGAAACTTTGTCCCAGCCTTTGTAAGGGATGATATGCACAGTTGACGGCTCGTGCAGCATTTTGTCGGGATACATGAATGTACCGGCAGACGAAAGAAAACCATGCGCTGCATCAACGAAACTGGTTCGCACCGAAACTTCAAAGCAGTAAACCCGGTATTTAACAATTATGGACGAATGGCCGGCAGTGGCTATATGCCAGCAGTTTTTACTGATTTTTGGTGAAGATAAAACCTGCCCGCCTGAGGCCGCGCTAAATGACTCAACACTTTTGGCATATTCACGCACCAGGTACGAGCCGGGGGTCCAAACGGGCATTTTAAGGTCGAGGGTGTTTTGCGCCAAACCCGAAATTTTCATTTCAATATCAGCGTAATGTGCTTGTGCCTCGGGAAAAGAAACAGTATAGTGGATTTTTACAACGCCCGCTGCGTGGCTGATATCATTTTGCATAAATAGAAATGTTAGACAACAAAAAGCAGTTTTTAAAAAAGTTTTCATCCGGCAATTTATAAAATAATTTTATTGCGAATATTTATTAAGAATGGGATATTGGGTTTATTTATAGTACTGTAAATCGGGTTTATTCACCAGTTGTGTTAAATAGTTGTTAACATGTGGCGTTGTTTGTTGAATAAAAAAAATAACATTTTTTTAAAAATTGGTTTAAAAAGCTAATTTTGAAGTATATGCTTGACCGCTTTAAAACATGCTTACTGATTGACGACAATTATATCGATAATTTTGTCACGCGTAAGATTTTGGAAGTCAGCAAATTTGCCGAGACTATTATTGTTGTGCGTTCGGCTACGGAGGCCATAAAGTCCCTACAGGATGGCACTGTAAAGCCGGATGTTATTTTTTTAGATGTCCGGATGCCATTGATGAGCGGTTTTGAGTTTTTGGAAGCTTACGACAAAATCAACATCGACAAATCGGATATCAAGGTATTTATGCTTTCGTCTTCGCTTGATCCACTCGACATAAGGAAGTCAATGGATAATAAATACATCACGCAATTTTTGCACAAACCCCTAACCCAAAAAGCACTCGAAGGCCTTTGTCAATGATTTTAGTGGCTGATAGTGGTTCGTCGAAAACTGACTGGTTGCTTGCCCTCCCGCAAAATAAAACACAGCAATTCAGAACATCCGGCCTTAATCCGTACTTTTTATCCGAGAGGGAAATCATAAAAATATTGCAGGACCAGGTGCCTGAAATGATTGCCCATGCGCCTGATATTAAAGAGATCTATTTTTTTGGCGCGGGCTGTTCAAGCCCCGACCGGCACGAAATTGTTTCGAATGCGCTAAGTAATTTTTTTGCCAAATCGTATATTAGTGTTGACAGCGATCTGCTGGGGTCGGCTTATGCCACTTGCGGGCGCGAAAAAGGGTTATGCTGTGTGCTGGGAACAGGATCAAATATTTCATTTTTTGATGGGGAGAATATTCATGCCGGGCAACACGGCCTGGGTTTTGTTTTAGGCGACGAGGGCGGTGGGAGCTGGTTTGGCAAAGCACTGGTGACCGATTTCTTATATGGTAATATGCCGGATGAAATTAGCGAAAGGTTCAACGAAAAGTATGGGCTTGATAAGCAAATAGTAATCAGGAGCGTTTACCAAGCACCCAATGCCAATAGCTATCTCGCCTCATTCAGTAGATTTTTGAGTGAAATACGCGAAACAGCTTACGCGCAGGATTTGCTTCGCCGGGGCCTCCTTGAGTTTATCGAAACAGATATTAAAAGTTATCCCGAATATAATAACTACAAATGCAATTTTGTGGGTTCGATTGCTTATGTCTTTACCGATGAGCTGAAAGCTGTTTGTAAGGAATCCGGCGTTCGCGTTGGCAAGGTTATTCAACAACCCATCCACGATTTACTTAAATTTATTGTGAGCAGAGACGGGGAGGGTGAAGTCAAAAGTTAAAATTCAGATGAAGATGGCAGCAGGATTTTGATCTCTGACTTCTAATCTCATGCTTCCACCCTCCGGCCTCGTATTCTAATCATCTTAAAACCGATGAACACTATCCCCAATAACGCCAGCAGACTGCCGGTTTTGGCGAGATAATCCCCATGACGGACATAAAAAGTAATATCGGAATTTAAGTTTATATCCTGTTTTATTGCAGTTTTAACCCACCATTTTGTTTGCTGAACCACATCGCCACGCTGGTTGATGAATGCAGAAATGCCGGTATTTGCCGAGCGGCATACCCACCTTCGGGTTTCAATAGCGCGCAGCTTGGCATAGTCGAGGTGCTGGTCCTTACCGGGTGTATCTTCCCACCAGCCGTCGTTAGTGATGATGGCTATAAATTGCGAACCTTTGCGTACCGACCCGGCGATCCAGCCACCCCAAACGGATTCGTAGCAAATAGCGGGGGTAACGCCAATGCCGCTTTGTGAATAAAAAACGCCCGGCTCTTTCTGGCTGCCGTAGGCACCTGTGGCGCCACCCAAATGCTCAAACACCGGCTTTAAAAACGACAACTCGCTTTCAAATGGTAATGATTCAGCTCCCGGTACCAGTTTTGATTTATGGTAAAACTGGACGTTTGCCGAGTTCTCGATATTTACTGCAGCATTGTAATCATCAAAAAATTCATGGCCCTGCGGGTCGTAAGGCCTGGCGGTTTCGGTTGCCCTGTTGTTGTATATTTTAAACGTCTCGGCCCCGGTAAGCAAATTGCCGTTTTTGTATTTGCTCAAAAAATGCTGCGCCCGTAAAAAATATTGGTTGGTGCGGATGTTATCTTCATTTAACGGATCGGGGATGGCCGTTTCGGGCCATAAAAAAAATTCGGTATTGGCCTGGCCGAGCGAGTCGGACAAGTGGGTTAAAATACTAAGTTGCGTCATTGCCGGCATTGACGACTCCTTGGCATATGGGTCGATGTTAGGCTGCACCACAACGATATTCGAGGGGTTTGATTGCTCCCGGTAGCTGTAATATCGATATAAGGAAAAACTTAGGGGTAATATCAGTACGATTACAAATGCTGAAATGAGTTTTAGTTGCAGGTGTTTGATTTTTGCACTCCTGATGTTGTCGTAAATCAAAAAAGCGAGTATGTTCAATATCCATATCCAGATAGTTCCGCCGTAAACGCCTGTGTACTCATACCATTGCACCCATTGATGCGACACTGCAAAGCCGTTACCCAGGGTCATCCACGGAAAGGCCAGTGGCCAGCTTTGGTGCAGGTATTCATATCCTATCCAAAAACAAACCAGTGCTGCTAAAGCCATTGCGCGGTTACTAACCAATCTTAACCTGAAATACAACCAAAATGCCGTCGCCATTAACAAAGGCGCCAGCGAGTAGGGTATAAGGGAAATGGGTAGTGCCACCACTTCGCCAACCATTTTTAACGCATTGTAAACCCAAAAAATCGATAAGGTGTTCCAGATAAAAAACCCAAGGAAGGTGACACGGAATATTTTTTTACCCTTTGATTTAACATCCGACCGGATGATATTTTCAACAGCAACCAGCATCGGGGCCAACCCTACAAATAATAAAAATGTTGAATAGGGCGTTGGCGGCCAGGCTATCCAAAGCAGTAAACCGGAGAGGATAGATAACAGGAGATTTTTTTTCATTGAATACGGTATGCAAGGTATGATTAAGATGGCTGACCGCCATGTTTCGCAAATTTTTCGGCATTGAATATTTGCGAATTTCCTTTCGGGATTGAAAGTGACCGCCACTTTGAGCCGGCAACCATTTTTCCGATAAATACAATTTGCCCGATGTGATACGGATAGTGAGCAAGTTGCCGGTTAATAGCGTCAACAACACTATGCCGTTCGCCCCTGATATAAATATCCTTTTTCCAGTCGTCGTTTTTTATCGTGTCAAGCGCGTTAAACAGGCAGTCCCAGCCTTCATTCCATTTGGCCAGCAATTCCTGTCGTGTTTTTATATCGTTTTCAAATTCCGCATCGCGGTCGCGGCCAGGTTTTTCACCATCTGAATTCAGGAAATCCGTCCAGCGGGATAGCATATTGCCCCGCAAATGTTTCACAATAACTGCAATGCTGTTACTTTCCTCATTATATTGCCAGAACAGATCCTTATCATCCAACTGAGCAAATGTGTTTTCGCCAAGTGTTTTGTAATATTCAAACCGCTTTTTCGCGCTTTTTAAATAGGTTTCCATAGCCTGTTTAGTTTTCTTTAAACGAGCGGACTTTTTATTTGTCCGGCAAATATATATTATATAATTAGCCGCTTTTAATCCCTCTCCTTCGAGGGTTTGGGAGAGGCTCCGGCCACACAAATTACAAATTCCCCTTTTACCGGGTGCGTTTCAAAATATGTTTTTACTTCGGCAACTGTTCCGCGCACGGTTTCCTCAAACATCTTGGTGAGCTCGCGCGAAACCGATACCTGGCGATCCTGACCGAAATAGGTTGCCATTTCATCCAGCGTTTTTAACAAACGGTGCGGCGATTCGTACAGTATAATGGTGCGATCTTCATCAGCCAAAGTCTTATAACGTGTTTGCCTTCCTTTTTTAAGCGGTAAAAATCCTTCGAAACAAAAGCGGTCGGTCGGAAAGCCGGAGTTCACCAAAGCAGGCACAAATGCCGTAGCGCCGGGCAAACATTCAACGGGTATTTCATTCTTTAAAGCTTCGCGTACCAAATAAAACCCCGGATCGGATATTGCCGGCGTACCAGCGTCAGAAATGAGCGCTACATTTTTGCCCTCTTTTAAAAACCTTACGATCTCGTTTGATGACTGATGCTCGTTATGCTGGTGATGCGAAAATACTTTTTGATGGATATCAAAATGTTTCAGCAGCGGTGCAGATGTGCGTGTATCTTCGGCGAGTATAAGGTCGGCCTCCTTTAAAATGCGAATGGCCCTGAAGGTCATATCCTCGAGGTTGCCGATCGGGGTGGGTACTAAATAGAGTTTACCTGTTTGGTTCATGGTTCATAGCTCATAGTTCATGGTAGCTGACGGTGTGCATTGTGATTTGCTGAATGCTATAATCCGGCTATGAACTATGAACCATCAACTATGAACTAATTTATATCTTTGCCTAAAAATAAATCAATGCTGCAAGTTAGTTATATCCGCGATAACAGGGAACAGGTTTTAGAACGTTTGGCTGTAAAAAATTTTAAACAGCCACAATTCATCGACGAGATCATTGCGCTGGATGACAAGCGCCGTTCGACCCAAACCAGCATGGATAATGTTTCGGCGCAGGCCAATGCTGCTGCCAAACAGATAGGTGAGCTGATGCGCAACGGGAAAAAAACCGAAGCCGAAGAGCTGAAATCGAAAACCGGTGCCTGGAAAGAAGATATAAAAACCTTTGGTGACCAGCTTACCGCGATTGAAGAGGAGTTACAGCAAAAACTGGTATTACTGCCTAATTTGCCGCATAATTCTGTTCCGAAAGGTATAACACCCGAAGAGAATGAAGTGGTACTTGAGAATGGCGCAACGCCCGATTTGCCAAAAAATGCATTGCCACACTGGGAACTGGCGGCTAAATATAACTTGATAGATTTCGAGCTGGGCGTTAAAATAACCGGCGCGGGCTTCCCGGTTTACAAGGGTAAAGGCGCCAAATTGCAGCGCGCTTTAATTGCTTTTTTTCTGGATGAAGCCGAAAAGGCGGGCTATAATGAAGTGATGCTGCCGCTTTTGGTCAACGAAGCATCGGGCTTTGGTACCGGGCAGTTGCCCGACAAGGAAGGGCAGATGTATTTTGTTAATGCCGATAACCTATACCTGATACCCACGGCCGAAGTGCCCATAACCAATCTGTACCGCGACGTTATTTTAAAGGCGGATGAGCTTCCCATAAAAAATTGCGGCTACACACCATGCTTTCGCCGCGAGGCAGGCTCGTACGGAGCGCATGTACGCGGGCTGAACCGTTTGCACCAATTTGATAAGGTTGAGATTGTACAGGTGGTGCATCCCGATGAATCATATAAAGTACTGGAGCAAATGAGCACACATGTGCAGGGCCTATTACAGAAATTGGGGTTGCGTTACCGCGTGCTGCGGCTTTGCGGCGGCGACATGAGCTTTGCTTCAGCGTTGACTTATGATATGGAAACCTGGAGCGCTGCGCAGCAGCGCTGGCTGGAGGTTTCTTCCGTATCTAATTTTGAAACGTTTCAAAGCAACCGCTTAAAGCTCCGCTTCAGAAACGCCGAGGGCAAAACGCAGTTGGCACATACACTAAACGGAAGCGCACTGGCATTGCCGCGTATCGTAGCTACATTGCTGGAAAATAATCAAACGGAAGATGGGATAAAAATACCCGAAATGCTGGTGCCTTATACAAAGTTTGACCGGATAGATTAGGACGTCGTTTGTTTCGTACCTACGGCACGAAAATGGGTGGCGATATTTTCTACAAATGTTTTGAGCCTACGGCTCGCTTTTGTTTAGAAAAGTGCCAGGGTGTCTGATACGGAGTTCGAACGAACAAATTAGTCCGGAGGTCAATAACAGTCAAATATTTTGCCCCGTAGGGGCTACCTCTTTGTAGGATTAATTAAAGAAGTCATTTATTGCCCCGTAGGGGCTACCCCAATAATTAAAGGTCAACCCTAGCAGCGCAATTGCTTTACGATTTATTTTCTACAAACGTTTTGCGGCTATGGTGCGCTTTTTCTTTGCAACCGCCTCTAGATAATATATAATTGGGTTTATTGCGAAACGCTGGCAACCCATTTCATAATGGTTGTATCGAACATGACGCTGAAACTGCTGAGAACAGAATTGTTTTTTTGCGTCTCAGCTATATCGTCCTGGTAAAAAAGATGGTCGACCCCTAATGCTTTTAACAGGCTGTCTGTTTTTTCATCCGGAGCTGATTTATAGCAGCAAATTTTCAGCTTGTCATAAAAGCGGTTAATTTTTAGGCGGCGTAATATTTTTTCAATGTCAGCACCGACGTAGTCATAATCAAAAATAATTACGTTTGGTTTTAATTCAAAAATGGAAGGGAATATCCTGCCGATGGCGGCAACATGCTTAACATTTTTGTAGTCGGCTAATAATTGCCCGGGGAAGCCATTGGGTGCAACCAATAGTACCTTCTTGAAGCGTGTACGGATCATGCTTGTTTAAAATCAGAACGATAAATATAAATTGTATTATTGGTATTGTCAAGTGACTGTTAATCAATATGAAATATAGCGGACGTAGCTGATTTCAACATAATTAATCGCTGGATTATGAATGCGTCAATAAAAAGTTGATCCGGAATTAAGTTTTTATTGCGGGGTGTTTTTTTGAGCGGGCTAATTAAGGCTAATTAAACTGTATGCAGCTTAAGCACGGTCAAGGTAGTTTCAAAAAAAGCTACTGTTTCTCTTTGAACAGCTGTTTTTCAAAAAGGGATGATAGGACTGGAAGGAGCTTAAAATGTAACCGTTACAAATAAATCGGTCACTGCAGCATTGAGGATTGAGTTTACGTGACTGATTGCTGTTTTAGTCGGGTTTTGCAATTCGTCTTTATAAATTACATGATTAACGCCTAAAACCTGCAGAAAGCTATCTATCCGGCGGTCGGCACTGCTTTTGAAACAGCATATTTTAATTTTGTTGTAATAGGCATTGGTGCGGATACGGCGTAATATTTTTTCCATGTCCTTACTTAGGTAATCGTAATCAAAGACGATTATATTTGGGGCCATTTCAAAAATTGCCGGAAAAACCCGGTCGACGGAAGCGATGTGCATAATTTGTTTGTTGCCGTCTAACTGGATAGACGAAATATTTGGGGCGACAAGCAATATCTTTTCGGGTTTGGTAAAAATCATGACTGGTGTAGGTTTAAAAGTTCAATCAAAGTTTAAATCAATTAAGTTATGACAGTGGTTTATTTATGACCGGCTTAGGGATTCAGCCATAAACTTCGCTATTAATTATCGGTATACGAAACGTTTGTTTAAAAAGTTACGGGATTACTTCAAAAATTGCCTGGACCTGAAAACTTAGCTTTATCTTCTTAAAATCAATGTCCGAAACAGCGGGTAACGCATTGTAAGCCATGGATCTATTAGCGAACATTACCTTTGATTCAATACCGCTATTATCAATATCATTTATTTCAATTACCGGCCCTAGCTTTGCACCAATACTGCTTAATAAGTAAGTCGCTTTTTCTTTTGCGGTAAGTAGCGCTTGTATTTTTAACTCTCGTTTTAAAACGTTGATTTTTGAATAATCATAACTTTCGATACTGGTTGACTGGATGCCCTTGGGGTCAACCTGGCTTAATATCTGGTTATACTTATTCAAATCGTGAAACCGGATAGTGTACTGCTTGCTGGCCAAAAAATCAGGGTTTTTCTTTTTCTGGTAGGTGTTATTGTATCCGTACAGATTATTTACAGTAAAATCTTCCTTTGGAACACCGGCATTTTTAACTGCAGTTTCCAGTTGATTCTCTAATTGGTCGATCGTTATTTTTGTTTTGCCGTTCAGATATTCCTGCAAAGCAATATTAACGTTTATGATGTCGGGCGTAACCTCCTGCTCGGCTGTCCCGCTTACGGAAATTTTACGACGAAGGTCTACATTTTGCGCAAAAGCGCCGAGTGTTATAAATATCAGCGCTATCGATAGGAATATTTTTTTCATATTTTTATTTTAAAGGATTGACACCTAAACGAAGTTAGGGTTTAATTCCTAACAGTGGACACGAATGGGTCGTCCATCTTTTCCTCTTTTTTTATTAAGTTTGGAAAAACCAATCATTTTATGAAACTAAGAAATACCTGGCTGCTTGCATTTGTAGCACCCGCTTTTTTCGCCGGATGCAGTCATGACCAAATCAACAACCCGATTACAGCTACCGATATCAAAAGCCACATCGCGGTTTTGGCGGATGACTCATTACAGGGCCGCAAACCTTTTACCATCGGCGAAACAAAAGCTACCGCTTATATCGCCTCCCAGTTTAAAAAACTTGGGCTTGAGCCAGGCAATAATGGCAGCTATTTCCAGGATGTACCAATGGTTGAGGTTCGCAGCACTCCATCGGCAACGATGAAAATATCCGGCGGTAAGGCAGACATGGCATTGAGTTTTATGACTGATTTTGTGGCGTCAACACGCAGGGAAGTGGATACCGTGCAACTGAAAAATTCGCCCGTTGTATTTGCCGGCTACGGTATTGTAGCACCTGAATATAAATGGAACGACTATGCCGGTTTGGATGTAAAAGGTAAAACGGTAATTGTGCTGGTTAACGACCCTGGATTTAAATCGGGCGAGCATAACCTGTTTAAAGGGGATACCATGACGTATTACGGCCGTTGGACCTATAAATATGAAGAAGCAGCCCGCCACGGCGCGGCAGCGATACTGATTGTTCATCAAGCTGAGCCGGCAAGTTACGCCTGGAATGTGGTTACTAATAGTTTTACGGGCGCCAAGCTTTATTTGCAGCAAAGCGATAAACATATGTCGAGATGCAAGGCCGAAGGCTGGATCACTGAAGATGCGGCAAAGAAATTACTTGCCGCTGCAGGCATAACCGGCGACATGCGTGCCATCGCGCGAAAGCGGGATTTTAAGGCGATGCCACTAAACCTAAACGCCAGCCTTGTTATCCAAACCAAATTAAAATACTCTACTTCGCATAATGTGATCGCTGTGTTAAAAGGGAGCGCCCGGCCGGATGAATGTGTGCTTTATACCGCGCATTGGGACCACCTGGGTATTGGTAAACCCGACGCTAAGGGCGACAGTATATATAACGGAGCTGTTGATAATGCCAGCGGCGTAGCGGCTACGTTGGCCGAAGCGAAAGCATTTATTGCGCTAAAGGATAAGCCGCAACGCTCTATCGTGTTTTTGGCCGTTACCGGCGAGGAGCAGGGTTTGCTTGGGTCAGAATATTATGCTACCCATCCGATATTTCCGCTGAATAAAACCGTAGCCGATTTGAATATGGATGCCCTGGGCAGCTACGGCGAAACCAATGATTTCTCGGTAACAGGAAAAGGGCAAAATGACCTGGAAGATTATGTTGAATCGTTTGCGAAGCAAGAAGGTAGGACCGTTACCGGCGACAAGAATCCGGGCGCCGGCGGCTATTACCGGTCGGACCATTTTAACTTTGCCAAGGTGGGTGTCCCTGCCCTTGATATGAATAACGGGGCAGCCAGTATTGCACATGGCACGGCATGGGGAAAAAGCAAACAGAAGGAATATAACGAGCAGCATTACCACCAACCATCGGATAATTATTCGGCAGATATGGATGCGAATGGTATGGCCGAAGTTGCCAATATGCTGTTTAATGTCGGTAATAAACTGGCAAATGAAACGACGTTTCCGGGATGGAAGGATAAGTCGGAGTTTAAAGCTGTGCGGGATAAATCGATGGGGAAGTAAACGCGAATATCATGCCGAACGAGTTCGGCATGGCGTGATTTTTGGACATCGATAAAAATAAAAAACCCATTTGCTAATTGCGAATGGGTTTTTTATTGGGTTTGTCCCGGTGTATGATAGAGTTGCAGAGAGCTAAATCGGCTATTGGATAAATCAACGATTTCTTAAATATCGGTTTAGCTCTCCACAAACGTTATTGCTGGGCGGCCCTGGCTATGTAGTAGCACTCGTAAGCCAGATGCCTGTTATAGTCGTTTGTAATGCTCCTGTAACTGAACAAATCAATAACTGTTCCAATTCCTAAAAAACCACCGGTAAAAAAATAAAGCAGCCCTAAAAAAATCTGGTTGGTCATAAATCGCTGTATACCGGCTATACCGAAGAAACCCAGTAAAGTGACCAGCAGGATGTCATTTGGATTTTTACGCCGGTCGTTATAAACCAGCATAAAGGTTTGCATTTGATTTTCGGTTAGCCCCGCCGACGCATGGTGAAGAAAACTGTATTCTTCCATGGTCATGCCCGAAAGTGATGTATATGAGTTTTGATAAGCGTCCATTTTTTACCAGTTATTGTATTGTTTTTAATAATATGGTATAAAAGTATATCCCGAAAGAGGATTGGACAACGGGAAGTTGGTCAGCGATAAAAACTTGTCGGTAAAAACGGGAATTCCGGCGGTGAAAAATGTGAGGAGATTGCCTGGTGGTAAATGTTCGGGATGTATCGGCTGTATCAAAGTGCATCACCTGTATCACTTTCACAAAATGATACAGCCGGTATCAACGCTAAAACGCATAATCACGCTCCACCCTGCATATGCGTACCTTATAGTGCTCGTACCATTTTTCGCGGCCCTGCCGCTGGGCAAAAAGGTGCTGGGTATTGGCCTTCCAGTTTTTGATGTCTTCGAGCGACCGCCAGTATGAGACAGTAATACCCAACTCGTTCCGCGCCGATTCAATGCCAAGATAGCCTTCCTGTTGCTTTGCCAGTGCTGCCATCTCTTCGGACATGGCATTATAGCCGTTGTCGCCTTCTGTACGGAGTGACGTAAAAATAACGGCGTAATAAGGTGCGGCGGGCGTATTGACGATCATATTTTTAATGTGCAGATTTCAGACGTGCAAATATACAGATGTCAAATGTGCAGGTGCTTTTTTATTGCACATCTGACATCTGCAAATCGATCACATCATTCAATAACGCTTTCTTCAAATTCATAATCTTCCAACGGCGGGCACGAGCAAATTAATGTCCTGTCGCCATAAGTATCATTCACACGGCCCACTGAAGGCCAGAATTTGTATTGCGCCACATAAGGCAACGGAAAGGCCGCTTTTTGACGGGTGTAAGTATGCTCCCAGTCATTGGCTGTAATTACCGAAGCGGTATGCGGTGCGTTTTTTAATGGGTTATCCGTTTTGTCGGACAGGCCTTTTTCTACATCGTCAATTTCATGACGGATAGATATCATGGCATCGCAAAAGCGGTCAAGCTCGTGTTTCGGCTCCGATTCTGTTGGCTCAACCATAACGGTTCCTGCAACCGGGAAGGATACAGTTGGCGCGTGGAAACCATAGTCCATCAAGCGTTTGGCGATGTCGGTAACTTCAACGCCAAAGTTTTTGAACGAGCGGCAATCCAATATCATTTCGTGTGCGCAGCGGCCGTTTGTGCCGGTATATAATACCGGGTAATGGTGCTGTAAGCGGGTTTTAATATAGTTCGCGTTCAGGATAGCGTAGCGGGTCGCATCTGTCAGCCCTTCGCCGCCCATCATAGCGATGTAAGCGTGAGAAATGATCAATATCGAAGCAGAGCCCCATGGTGCAGATGAAACCGCGTGGATGGATTTGCCCTTGTCGATATCAACAACAGCATGCCCTGGTAAATACGGAACCAGGTGCTTTGCCACACCGATAGGGCCCATGCCCGGGCCGCCGCCGCCGTGCGGGATACAGAATGTTTTATGTAAATTGAGGTGGCAAACGTCAGCCCCGATATTTGCCGGACTGGTTAAACCTACCTGGGCGTTCATATTGGCGCCGTCCATGTAAACCTGGCCGCCGTTCTGGTGTATGATTTCGCAAACTTCGATAATGGATTCTTCAAACACCCCATGAGTCGACGGATAGGTTACCATCAGGCACGAAAGGTCGTTTTTGTGTTGTTCGGCTTTTTCTTTCAGATCAGCAACGTCGATGTTGCCGTTTTCATCACATTTAACCACGATGATCTTCATGCCGGCCATTGCCGCCGACGCGGGATTGGTACCGTGTGCTGATGAAGGTATCAGGGCAATATTACGGTGTTTGTCGCCGCGGTCGTGGTGATAGGCGCGTATTACCATTAGCCCGGCGTATTCGCCCTGCGCGCCTGCGTTTGGCTGCAGGCTCATTGCCGCAAAGCCGGTTATTTCGCTAAGCCAGTTATTTAGTTCGTCGAACAGCTGCATGTAGCCGCCCACCTGGTCGGCAGGGGCAAAGGGGTGCATTTTACTGAATTCAGCCCAGGTTACCGGAACCATTTCGGTAGTCGCATTAAGCTTCATGGTACACGAGCCTAAAGCGATCATCGAATGGCAAAGCGAAAGGTCTTTTGCTTCGAGTGATTTGATGTAACGCAGCATTTCGTGCTCGGAATGATGCGAGTTAAATAGAGCATGTGTCAGGTATGCTGATTTACGCTGCAAGTCCGCAGGGATAACCGTTTTAAGATCTCCTTTTAGCTCGTTAAAAGCAGCGTCATTTAACGGCTGGCCTTTTACTTTGCTAAAAAAGCGAACGATGGTTTTGATATCTTCAGCCGACGTAGTTTCATCGATAGAAATAGTAACTATTGAACCTTTGTAATTGAAGTTCATTTCGTTATTGATCGCCTCTGCATGAACGGATCCCGCAAGGCTGCCTAAATCAAACTTCAACGTATCGAAAAACGATTCGTTCAGTTGGTTAAAACCAAGCTGTTTCAACGAATCCGCCAACAACACGGCTAATCCATGTATCCTTTCGGCGATCAGCTTAACACCGGTAGGGCCGTGATAAACGGCGTACATGCCGGCCATAATAGCCAGCAGTGCCTGCGCTGTGCAAATATTCGAAGTGGCTTTATCGCGGCGGATGTGCTGCTCGCGTGTTTGCAATGCCATACGTAAAGCATAATTGCCTGCGCTGTCAATGGTAACACCGATGATACGGCCGGGGATAGAACGTTTGTATTCTTCTTTGGTGGCAAAAAATGCTGCATGCGGGCCCCCAAAGCCCATTGGTACCCCAAAACGCTGAGTTGAGCCGACAACGATATCGGCACCCCACTCACCGGGAGGCGTTAATAGCACCAGGCTCATAATATCGGCAACAACGGTTAGTTTAATGCCTTTTTCATGGGCTTTCGCTGCAAAGCCGGTATAGTTATAGACAGCGCCGCTTCCGGCAGGGTATTGTACTATCGCACCAAACATACCATCTGTAAGTTCGGTGGTTTGGTGATTGCCTATTTGCAATTCAATACCATAAGGCTGGGCACGAGTCTTTAAAATATCAATGGTTTGCGGGAACACCTCTTCAGATACAAAGAACACATTGGCCTGTTGATTTTTACGCATGCTATATTGCATAAACATGGCCTCGGCCGCGGCCGTACCTTCGTCTAAAAGCGATGCGTTGGCAATTTCCATCCCGGTAAGGTCAATCACCATCGTCTGGAAATTTAACAGGGCTTGTAAACGACCCTGCGCAATTTCGGCCTGGTAGGGCGTGTATTGTGTATACCATCCGGGATTTTCAAGAATATTACGCTGAATTACGCCCGGGACGATCACATCATAATAGCCTTGACCGATGAACGATTTAAATACCTTGTTTTTTGAAGCTGTTTGCTTTAGTGTATTCAGGTAATCGAACTCGCTTTTTGCAGGCGGAAGATTTAATGGCGCTTTCAGCCTGATCTTTGCCGGAATAGTTTGGTCGATTAATTCATCCAGAGAATTAACGCCTACTGTGTTTAACATTTGCGCTGTATCGGCGCTGTTTGGGGCTATATGCCTTGTTTGGAATTTTTCCTGGTAATCTGTATTCAGCTTCATGAAAATTTGGTGTCCCTTAAATTTTGGAGCAAAGGTACAATTTTAGGCATTGAGTAGCAATGCGTAGCCTTAACGGGATATTGTTTTTAATGTAAAAAAAACTACTTTAGCTGTGACCGGCAAGTATGCGTTATAAAAACCTTTTCATCTTATTCTGTTTCATCTTTTTCGGGTTTAAAGCTTTCCCAGCGGTATTCGTGGTAACCAGCAACGCTGACTCGGGGCCTGGAACACTGCGTGAGGCTTTGACACTGGCGGCGGCCAACGGGAGCACTGTTAAAGACTATATCAATTTTAATTTACCGGATACAAGTAGGACGGGGAGAACTATAGTTTTAACTACAAAATTGCCTGATGTCTCATCGAATTTGGTTATAGACGGAAGTACTCAGATCGGGTCCGCTTTTGGCGTGAGCAACGCCAAAATCTTATTATTATTTAATGCTCCTGCCCAGGATGATTTTGCAGGTTTAAGTATAATAAATAAATCAAAAATTGAGATATACGGACTTTATTTAAAAAGCTTAACTGACTTTACTAGTCATAATTTATATCCAGCAAAAGGATTTAAAATAACCAATTCCAACTATATCCAAATAGGTGATGTAAATAAAGGTAATGTTGTAAGTGGATTTACTTTCCCACTAGCTGAAAATTTAAGACTTACTAATGACAGCGCATCTCATAGCAATTACGGACTAACTCTTAAAAGTAATTTTTTTGGAATTGAGAGCGACGGTAAAACAGCATCACTGTTTAAGGATAATACCGTGAATATTACCAATGTGTTTGAAGCAATAAATATGGGCGGCACAACTCAGGAGGGTAACCTGTTTGCAACAGGAGTAACGATTGACTTTGATGGAACGGACACTGCAAGAAACGTAATTATTAAAAATAATAAAGTTGGTGTCGACTACGAAGGCACTTCGCCTACAAAAGCGTGCTGGGGTATTTCAATTGAATCCTCTGATCCTATGCCTTTTAATATATATATTGAGGATAATGTAATTAGCCGACAAAATGGATTTGCAGATATTTATTGCATTGGGCAAAAAGGAACGATTACCATTCTTAGAAACTATATCGAAGTTAATAAAATAAACAAATCAAGGTTAAATGTCGGTGAGATGATGGGTTCCGGGATAACGGTATATGGGTTAGATACGGCAAAGATTGGTAGTAATAATGTCAATGACGCAAACTACATTGCATATTGTAAACCTATAACAAGCATCAATTGTGTCAAAACATCAGTGAATAAAAATAGTATTTTTTGCGCATCACGCGCTAACACTATTTATGACGACTCGTATATGCAGGTACGAACACAGTGTACAATACTAGGAATTACATCAAGTTCAATTAATGGTAAATCAGCTCCAAAAGCAAATATTGAACTGTTTTATAGCGATAAGTGCAAAACCTGTTCGCCACAAACCTATTTTGCGTCCACGATTGCCGATTCTAGCGGTTACTGGGTATACAATGGTCCGGTTAACGGGACTGTCATTGCTTCATCGACGTATGATCACGAAACCTCAAATTTCACAAAACCAGGTATAAATATTGATAATATAAAAGTTATTTATGCTTGTACTAATGATTTAGGATCGATCATCGGAGCAATACCCTTTAGTGCTACAAATATTAAGTGGCTTGATTCATCAGGTGCAGTTGTTGGTACTAACCCGGATTTATTAAATGTAAAAATCGGAAAATATAAATTGTTGGTTCAGAATGGGGATTGCGCCGATTCAACTTCTTACTTTGAAATTAAAAATAAATTTCAGCTTGACACGACAAACTTAAAAAGGACGCATCTCTCATGTGGTAATAAAACAGGTTCGATATCAGGAATAAATTTAATAAATAATGACTTCGGCGCGTTGGTGACGAAATGGAGAGACATAAACGGGAAAGTACTGACTACTTCGTTAGACTTAAACAATGCACCAGCAGGTAGTTACTATTTATTGGTCAAGAGCGCTGATAGCACTTGTTCACAAACGTTTGGCCCATTTTTACTAAAAAACGTATCGGGCCCCAATATCGACCAATCTAATATCTCCATCCAATCCACCAACTGCGGGCAATCAACAGGTTCAATTAGAAACCTTAATGTTACAGGAACCGGAACGCTAAAATACACATGGTGGAATAGTCAGCAGCAAACTGTAGGCACGACAAAAGACCTTGTCAATCAACCAGCCGGGACATACAAATTGCAGGTTACCGACGATACGCAGTGCGGCCCTATCTATTCCGCAAATATTGAAATACCCGAAACCAACGGTATTGTATTGGATGAATCGGCTGTACAAGCTAAAGTGGCAAGCTGCAGCAACAACAACGGTTCGATAACCGGGTTAAAAATTACAGGCGCTACACAATATCAGTGGGCTGATGCCGGCAATAAGATTGTAGGTACAACGGCCGATTTGCAGAATATGAAAGCCGGCGACTATGTTTTAACCGTTTCAAATGCTTTCGGCTGCAGCAAAACAAGTAAAACCTATCATATCGGGTTACAGCCGCTAACACAATATCCGGCTTACACCGCAACCGTTTTTCCAACCTGTTTCGGACAAAACAACGGATCGGTTTCTGTTACAATTGATGCTCTTGTTAGCACTATGCGATGGGTTAACAGCCAAGGGCTTACAATAGGCATTACGCCCGCGATCAACAGCGCCGCAGAGGGCACGTATCAGCTTTATTTAACCGATCAATATGGTTGCGAAAATCTATACAAAAGCTTCACGATACCAACAATCCCGCAATTACAGATCGTCCCTGGTTCGGAACAGATTATAAATGATCAATGCGCGTTAAAAACAGGGAGTATCACTAATATACAGGTTACTGGTGGCATGCCACCATACACCTACTCGTGGCTGGGGTCGGGCAATACTGTCATTGCTTCGACCTTGAACCTTTCGCGCGCTGCCGAAGGGAACTATACTTTGCAGGTTAGCGATGCCAGCAAATGTAATGTTGTAAGTGCCATTTATGTGGTGCAGAATCAAGACAATGTCATCTCGTCGCCAACGGTAAATAATGTTCAACTATGCAGCCCAGGCGACGCTTTACTCCAGGTTAGCGATCCTTCTCCTTTATATTCCTATCGCTTGTATGATTCTGAAACGAATCCTGTGCCGTTGGATGAACAGACGAAAGGTATCTTTAAAGTTGATGTTAAAGCCAATAAAGATTATTATATAAGCCGCGTCTCGGGAGTGTGCGAGAGCGTCCGCACCCTGGTACATGCAAACGTTGGGTTGACGGCACTTGATATCGCAAATACGTTTACACCAAATGGCGATGGTATAAATGATTATTGGAAAATCAAGGGTATTGACAGTTATCCCAATGCACTTATCCAGGTGTTTACACGCTACGGAGGGAAATTATTCGAATCAAAAGGATATGAAAAGCCTTTTGACGGAACATCCAACGGAACACCTGTACCGATAGGCGTTTACTATTATATTATAAACATGGGTACCAACTGCAATCTTATTACCGGAAGCTTAACTATAATCAGGTAGCTAGTTGTCTTAAATACATCTGAACCGTATTTTCCAGCCCGTAATATAAAGCATCGCAAATCAGCGCGTGGCCGATACTTACCTCGTCCAGTCCGGGGATATTTTCGGCAAAATACTTGAGGTTGTGCAAGTCCAGGTCATGTCCGGCATTTATACCCAGCCCCACTTTTTGAGCAACTTCGGCTGATTTAATATATGGCGCTATCGCTTTTTCTCTGTTCTTAGAATACTCATGAGCATAAGCTTCGGTATAGAGCTCTATGCGGTCGGTTCCGGTTGTAGCAGCCGCTTCCACCATTTCGGGTACAGCGTCAACAAATATCGAAACACGAATCCCGGCTTGCTTGAATACCTTGATCATATCCTTTAAATATTGCTGATGTGTGATGGTATCCCAGCCATGGTTGCTGGTGATCTGCCCCAAAGCATCCGGCACCAATGTTACCTGTTCGGGCTTATTGGCCAATACGAGGTCGATAAATTTCTGTTCCTGGCAGTTCCCTTCAATATTAAACTCGGTAGTAACTATTTTTTTTAGGGCAAACACATCATCATAGCGGATATGCCGCTCATCGGGCCGGGGGTGTACGGTGATGCCCTGCGCGCCGAACCGTTCGCAATCTTTGGCAACTTTTACAAGGTCGGGGTTGTTTCCGCCCCGCGAATTGCGCAGGGTCGCTATTTTATTTATATTGACGGATAGTCGGGTCATAGGTAATTTATTTACGATTTATAACACAAAATCATAAATACAAACTTATAACACTAAATCCAATCCCGGTAGTAATCCGGGCAGAATTCAAAAATTAAAATGAAACAAATTTTTAAGTCCTTATTGATAAGTTTTTTATTAAGCACGTGCGTGGCAAATGTTAACGCCCAGGTGTATTATTCAAAAATAACAAACTATAAAGTATACTACGCCTCGGCAAAGCGGAATAATACCGACTGGTTGGCTATCCGGAAGTTTGAGAACGAAGGTAAAACATACCTTTTGCTGGTTGACCCTGACGAGTTGGAAACGAAAGTTGACGAAGCTTCTTTATATGTGCTTAATCCTATGCCAATGGCGCAGGTACGGCTGTATTATCAAAAGTCATCATACGAGATGGCTTTGCGAAAAGCCGAACAGCAATCAACTTCAATTCAGGATGCCGGAATTCAAAGTGGCATGCCCAGTGAAACTGGTATAACGTTAACTGCCGACCTATGCCCTTCGAGCCGGCCGCTGGACAGGCGGATTTTCACCGATATTTTCGAGCAGTTTAACAAGGTAGAAAAACCGGTCCCGATAGCGTTATCCATAACGGGGATTTGGATGCGCCAGCACCAGAAGGACCTTGAATGGCTGAAAGAGATGAACATGAAAGGTGAGATTTATATTACATGGGTAAATCATTCTTTCAATCATAGAGTAAGCAGGACATTGCCGTTAAAGGAAAATTTTTTATTAGAACCCGGAACGGACATTAATTATGAAGTATTGGCCACCGAACAGGTGATGCTGAAAAATGGCTTGTTGCCTTCGGTATTCTTTCGTTTTCCCGGATTAGTATCGGATAAGCAACTGATCTATAAAATTACCGATTTCGGTTTGATACCTATTGGCAGCGACGCCTGGCTGGCAAAGGGGCAACAACCGCAATCTGGCAGTATAGTGCTTATTCATGGCAATGGCAACGAACCGGTTGGAGTTAACGATTTTATCAGTTTATTAAAATCAAAAACCAAGTCTATAGCAAAAAAGCAATGGCTGTTGTATGATCTGCGCGAAAGCGTCGAGAACGAATTTGAAGCGCCCGCTTCAAACCGATAGGCTAGGGCGTTTGTATCTGGCTTAAAGACAGCGGTGTTAGTTTTTTGGTTTTAAGATAAGTGATCGTCACGATGGCAATCGTCATGCTTCCGCCAAAAATTACGGAGGGTACGGTACCTAATAATTTAGCGGCTGTACCGGATTCGAATGCGCCGATCTCGTTAGATGAGCCGATGAACATTGAATTTACTGCAGATACGCGCCCACGCATGTGATCTGGTGTTAAAAGTTGTATGATAGTTCCGCGAATAATAACGCTGACGCTGTCAAAGGCGCCTTCAGTAAAAAGGAACAATAAGGACAAGTAAAAACTGCGCGAAAGGCCGAAGCAAATAATGGACAGGCCAAAACCAGTTACTGCGATAAGCAAATTGCGCCAGGGTTTTCCCATTGGCGAAAACCTGGCCATAGCCAGCATGGTTAACACCGCGCCAAGCGATGATGTAGCCCGCATGATGCCCAACCCCTGTGATCCTACATGCAGAATGTCGTTCGCGAATACCGGAAGGAGCGCCACTGCGCCGCCAAAGAAAACCGAAAACAGGTCGAGGCTCATGGCCCATATCATCATCTTGCTTTTGAACACGAAGTCGATTCCTTCCGACAAGCTTTTCCAGATACTCTCTTTTGGCACAAATAAAGGCGGGTACGATTTTAATAGGTATATTAATCCGATGGAAAGCGCCAGGAAGATCAATATAACGCTAAAGGCAGCCGTTATGCCATAAAATCCATAAATTAAACCGCCGGCCGCCGGCCCGAGGATAGAAGCTATTTGCCAGGAAGAGCTGCTCCAGGTGCTGCCATTGGGATAAAGGGCTTTCGGAATACTGTGTGCATATATGGTAAACGTAGCAGGCCCGTAAAATGCACGCGCCAACCCATTCAGGAATATCATGAAATAAATAATGGGTATGATCCAGCTTTGGTGAATATAGGTACTAGCGCCTTTCATAGTCACGAGAGACATTACAACCGATGCAAAAAACACCAGGGAGGATATGGTTAGCAGCATTTTTCTCTTTTCGGATTTGTCGGCTACGTAACCGCCATAAAGCGCAATACCAATAGCCGGTATGGCTTCGCAAAGCCCCACAAGGCCTAACGCAAATACATTTTTGGTGACCTGGTATATATAGAAACCGATGATAACGGCCTGCATTTGGTAGGCAAAAGTAAAAAGGAACCGCATGCCCAGGTAATAGCGGAAGTCTTTAAATCGCAGCGCTGCAAATGTATCTATTCTCGGTTTACTCTCTCCGTCGTCGGCCACTAATATTATATTTTGGATTAAAAATCTATAGTTTATGTTTTATTCAAAGCCGTGCTGATCGATCAAATAAACCAAGGCTGCAATAGCCGCCGAACCCAGTTCGAGCTCACGCTTATTTACATTTTCAAAAACGTCTTTGGCTGTATGATGCAGATCAAAATACCGCTGTGAATCGGGCCTGAACCCAATTAAAACAACCGACGAAACCGCCTGCTTAAGCGGTTCAATATCAGTGCCGCCGCCGCCCCGGGTTAACCGGTCAGCCTCATAAGGTTCCAACAGGGGCTGCCAGTTTTGGTTGACTTTTTTTAACGATGCAGCTGATAGCCCGGTAAAGCCAAATCCGCGGGGCGTAAAGCCGCCTTCGTCGGTTTCGATAGCAGCAATGTGCTCTTCTTTGTTTTTTGCCGCCAGCTCGGCATATTTTTGCCCGCCTTTGTCGCCGTTCTCTTCATTCATAAAAAATACCGCCCTTATTGTATTTTTAGGGTGGTAATTCATCGTTTTTAAAATCCTGAGCATTTCCAATGATGCATTACACCTGTCCCGTCATCGCTGGCCCCTTCTGCCAGATCCCAGGAATCAAGATGGCCTCCAACAGTGATGTATTTATTCGGATGTTCGCTTCCTTTCAATTCAGCTATTACGTTGTAAGAAACGGCGTCGGGCAACTGTTGGCAACTTTGCTTAAAATAGAATTTAACAGGCTTACCCTGTTTGATGAGTGCACTTAAAGTATTGGCGCCCAAGGTTGATATTGCTGCCGCCGGTATTTTATATTGGTTATATACCGTTGTGCCTGTATGCGGGTAATCATCAATAATTTCAGTAAGCGACCGTACAATGGCACCTACAGCGCCATATTTTGCTGCGGCCGACGGGCCCGACCGGCGCTGATCGCCGGCTGTTCCGTAAGCACGGCCGGTTTCAATAAAACGCGGGTCAAATGGGCGGTTAAAAAATACGATCTTGCCTTTGATGGCTGCTTCACCTAACGAATCAAGCTCCTTTAAACTGTGTACCTCGATAATATTTGCAGTTATACCATTTTGCGGTGTAGCGATAGACATGCCCAAAGCACATATTTGTACAGGAATTTCTTTACCGCTTGCTATGATTTTGGCCTGTTCCTTTTCGCCGCGCACCCAGTGAGGTACCATTACTTCCTGTAAGTAAACCCGGTCGAAATGATAACTTTCCATCAGTTTTTTACTCCAATCCACAGCTTTTTGCGCATTTGCCGAACCGCTCAAACGCGGGCCTATACTTTTGCAGAGGTCATGCAGATTGCTGTAGCATTTGCCATTTACCAAAGCTTCATCATAAATTTTGCGGATCGTTAACGAATCCTGGGCGTTCACGGAGGTTGTGGCTAAGAAAAGTACAACAGTTAAAGAGTAGAAAAATTTCATATCAAAAATTTAATGAACGAAACTAAGCAAAAGCAATTCTTCAGCAAAGCATAATCATGAAATCTTATCCCAGCTTAAGCCAAGTGCTTTAGTTTGAAATGAATGATGTAATATTTGATTTTCGGGAAGAGCCAACTGCGGGTCCTTTTCAAAAATATTTTCGACACATTTTCGAACCTGTATGAGCAGCTCCTGGTCGGTTACCAGGTTGGCCACCTTTAAATCGAGTACGCCACTTTGCTGCGTTCCCTCAATATTGCCAGGCCCGCGTAATTTTAAATCAATTTCGGCAATTTCGAAACCATTATTGGTTTTCACCATGGTGTCGAGCCGTATTTTGCCCTCGTGACTTAGCTTATGGCTGCTCATTAAAATACAAAAAGATTGCTCAGCACCCCGTCCAACACGCCCGCGTAGCTGGTGCAATTGCGACAGGCCAAAACGCTCGGCATTTTCAATAATCATCACCGAAGCATTAGGAATATTTACACCCACTTCAATAACGGTAGTAGCTACCATTATCTGGGTTTCTCCTTTTATAAAGCGGTTCATCTCAAACTGCTTTTCGGCCGGCTTTAATTTCCCGTGTACGATGCTAATTCGATAATCCGGCAACGGGAACTCGTGTGCCATTACATCAGTGCCATCCATCAGGTTTTTAAGGTCGAGCTTTTCGCTTTCCTGTATCAGCGGATATACCACATACACCTGTCGGCCTTTGGCAATTTCCTGCTTCATGAAACCAAACATCCGTAAGCGTTGATTTTCATAAAAATGCACCGTTTGTATAGGTTTACGACCGGCAGGCAGTTCGTCAATTACGGAAATGTCAAGGTCGCCATATAATGTCATCGCTAACGTACGCGGAATAGGCGTAGCCGTCATTACCAAAATATGCGGCGGGATACTGTTTTTGCGCCATAGTTTTGAGCGTTGCTCTACGCCGAAACGGTGCTGCTCGTCTATCACCACAAAGCCCAGGTTTTTGTACTGAACTTTATCCTCAATAAGGGCGTGTGTGCCTATCAATATTTTTAATTCGCCGTTTTCAAGCTGTTCGTGTAAAATCTTCCGGGCTTTTTGAGGGGTCGAGCCCGTAAGCAATGCTACGCTGATAAAATCGTCGCCTACCAGCTCCTTTATCGTTTGGTAATGCTGGCTGGCTAAAATTTCGGTAGGCGCCATAATGCAGGTTTGAAAGCCGTTGTCAATAGCAATCAGCATGCTCATTAAAGCAACCACCGTTTTGCCGCTGCCCACATCGCCCTGCAACAGCCGGTTCATTTGTACGCCACGCTGCGTATCCTGCCTGATCTCCTTTAATACGCGTTTTTGAGAATTGGTTAAGGCAAACGGTAATTTATGCTGGTAAAACTCATTGAAAAAAACGCCCACTTTTTCAAAAATGTGGCCCTTGAATTTTTGATCGTGAATTAATTTGTTTTTTAACAGCTTAAGTTGAAGAAAAAACAGCTCCTCGAATTTTAGCCGGTGAATGGCCTCATTAAGCTTCGCGGCATCTTCGGGAAAATGGATATTCCTGTATGCTTCGGCGCGGCTTATTAACTTAAAGCGGTTTATAATATACAGCGGGAGATTTTCATCGACATCTTTAAGATGCATGCTTAGTAAAAGCGCGACCAGCTTTTGAAGCCCCTTGCTATCTAATGAAAATTGTTTGGCTTTTTCGGTAGAGTTATATGCCGGTTGAAGCGTGAGATTGCCGTTACGCTGGATTGCCACAGCCGAATAAGGTTCCATTTCGGGGTGCGCCATTTGCGCCTTGCCGTTAAAGAAACCGGGCTTGCCGAATATGATATACGCCTTTCCGGGAATGATTGTTTTTTCAACCCATTTGATGCCCTGGAACCATACCAGTTCAATTACGCCGGTATTATCTCTTGCTTGTACTACCAGTCGCTTCGTATGTTTTTCGCCGATTATTTCTTTACCGGTTACGCGCACGATTACCTGCACATAAGGCAAGTCGGGCTGAATGTCTTTTATCTTATAAAACCGGGTGCGATCAATATACTTGTAAGGGAAGTACCGCAGCAGGTCATCAAAGTTTAAAACCTGCAATTCTTTTTTCAGAATTTCAGCACGGCTAAGGCCAACGCCTTTTAAATATTCAATGGGGGTTTGAAATGCCTTGCTGTTCAATTGCGCTACGATCAGGGCTTAATGGCGGTAACAGATATCTCTACATTAACATTTTTAGGCAATCCGGCTACCTGCACCGTTTCCCTGGCCGGAAATTGCGACGTGAAATACGTTCCGTAAACTTCGTTTACCTGCGCAAAATCCTGCATGTCCGTTAAAAAAATCGTGGTTTTAATCACGTGGCTAAAGTCAACTCCTGCTTCAGTTAAAACAGCGCTGATATTTTCCATTACTTGTTTTGTTTCGGATTTGATATCTGTAATGACGAGTTCGCCATTAGCCGGGTTAATAGCCACCTGGCCCGAAGCGAATACAAAACCGCCTGCAATTATTGCCTGGCTATATGGGCCTATCGGCGCTGGTGCGTTAGGCGTATTGATAACTTTTTTCATTGATTTTATTTAGTCAGCCATTAAGTGGCGATGAAGGGTTTTATTTTTTTAATATAAACCATTGAATTAGCTTCCATACAATTCCCAGAATAAACACGGTTATTGCTATCGCATTAATGGTATGCATTACCCGGAGATTGAAGTTCGTAGGCCGGTTAGGATCTTTTTTTCGGAAGAAATACATATACAAACTTACGTAAAAAAACCGCTCAAAAAATACCTGCGGCAAAGTTGATTAAAATGAAAAAGGCTTCCCGGATACCGGAAAGCCTTTTTCGTTGGGTAATTAAATATTACTTGTGGAATTCAACACGACGGTTTTGAATACGTCCTTCTTCAGTTGAATTGTCAGCAATTGGATGTGTTTCGCCAAATGCTTTAATTTTTAAACGTTTAGAATCAACACCTGAGTTAACTAAGTAAGTTTTTACAGAGTTAGCACGGTCTCTAGATAAACGCATGTTGTGAGCTGCAGTACCTTCTGATGAAGCATAACCAGCTAAAGTAATAGTGCTGTGATTAGCTCTTAAATCAGCTGAAGTTGCATCTAATACAGGGTAAGATGAAGTTTTCAATACTGAGCTATCGAATTCAAATTGAATATTTGAATAAGCTGCAGTTGCTACACCAGTTCCACCCATTTTAACGGTATCAGGTTTAGGGAATACAATTGGACAACCTGAACCATCAACTACAGTACCTGCAGGAGTGTTAGGGCATTTGTCAAATTGATCAGCAACACCGTCACCGTCTGAATCTTTTTTCAGGTCGTTAACAGCTGTTTCAACGTTACCAACACGGCCTTTTAATGCTTCAACTTCCTGACGTAATGCTGCATCGTATAACTCGTCATACATCATAGCTACAGGGTTAACCCAATCCATGTTTGGTTTAGATTTTGTACCGAAAGTGTACTCTAAGCCAGCGTATCCGTAAGAATAATGGTCTTTATAGATGTTTGTGCTGAAACCGCTAAAGTTGTGGCCATCAATAAAATTCATGGTATAACCAACGTTCAGCGCAAGTGCATCTGAAAGTTTGAATTTAACGCTTCCACCAACTGGAAGTACTAATTCTTTAATGTAATGCTTGCTTCCGTCAGCGTTTGTTGAAGCCAGGTTGTTACCTGCTGCGTCAACCCAGGTTGGATTGTATAATATCAATCCTGCACCTGCTGATGCGTAAAAGTTTACAGAATTTTTACGGTGTAAGAAGTCGATACTTGCAATGTTTGCAAGGCCGCTTAAAGTTCCCGAATAAAAAGTTGTTTCAAAGCTTTGATTTCCGAATACAAGCCCTGTAGCAGAGTTAGCGCTGTTACCAGAAACTTTTCCTCCGTGGAAATCCAATTGTAAACTAAATGAATGAGCTAATTTATCTCTTAATGAGATGCCATAACCTAATTGAGCTTTCCAATCAGAAGTAGCATTGGTACCGCCTATCGCCAAAAATGGTGAAGTAACGCCAACGTTTACACCTAAGCTCCAGGTGCTGTACTGACCCGCACCGCCAAATGTTTTGGCTGTGGTTGTCGCAGACGACATTTTAGTTGAGTCCGTTGTGGTTGTTGTGGTAGTAGTGGTGGTTTGTGCATTCACCATTGCAACAGCCATCAAGGAAACAAGTGATAAACCGACTGTTTTCTTTAATGTAGAATAGTTCATAGTTTTAAGATTAAACGATTTTAATTGTGATTTTTTTCAAAAATAGTAATTATGTTTGATTCAATTACCAAACACTGTTCCAAATTTGGTATTACTAATACAAATAAATAAAAAAAATTGTTTTAATAAACTAAATAAATATATAAAAATGAAATACTTTCCTATTAGTAATGAGATGTTTACATTAAATAGAAAAAATTTCGTTTCGCGACTAAAACCTAATTCCTTAGCTGTTTTTCACTCAAATGATGAGTTTCCAAGGAATGGTGATCAGAACTTTTTATTCAAACAAAATCCCGACTTTTTTTACCTGACGGGAATAGACCAGGAGCAATGTATCCTATTGCTTTTCCCTGACTGTCCTAATACGGCATACAGAGAAGTCCTGTTTTTAAGACAAACGAATGAACATATTGCAATCTGGGAAGGTCACAAATACACGATGGAAGAAGCAAAAAAAGCTTCTGGTATTGACAGTATATATTGGTTGAGCGAATATGATGCCATTTTGCATACGATAATAAACTATGCTGATAACGTATATATTAATACAAATGAGAACGACCGCTATGCCCACACAGTACCCTACCGCGACTTAAGGCTGTTCGATAGTTTAAAGGCAAAATACCCGTTACATCATTACGAGCGCTCGGCTATTATTTTGCGGGATTTGCGTGCTGTAAAATCTTCCATTGAAATTGAACTGACAAAAAGGGCATGCGAACTCACTCGTGACGCGTTTATACGCGTGCTTAAATTTGTTAAGCCGGGGGTAGCCGAATATGAAATAGAGGCCGAGATAATTCACGAGTTTACGAGACAGCGTGCCACCGGACAGGCTTACAGCCCGATAATCGCTTCCGGTAAAAATGCCATTGTACTCCATTATACTGATAATAACCAGGTATGTAAAGATGGCGAGGTTATCCTTTTAGATTTCGGTGCCGAGTACGCGAACTATAATGCCGACATGACCCGCTCTATTCCAGTTAGCGGACGCTTCACAAAACGTCAGCGCGAGGTGTATGATGCCGTGTTAAGGGTGTTGCGGGCGGCGACTAAATTAATTGTAGCTGGGACGGTGTGGAATGATTATCATGAAGAGGTTGGAAAAATAATGACCAGCGAACTTATTGGGCTGGGGTTGTTAAAAAAGCATGAGGTTGAAAAGCAGGATCCTAAGATGCCGTTATATAAAAAATATTTTATGCACGGCACCTCGCATCACCTGGGGTTGGATGTTCATGATTTTGCCAGCCGCTATAAACCGTTTGAGGCGGGCAACATTTTAACCTGCGAGCCTGGAATATATATTCCCGAAGAGGGGTTGGGTATACGGCTTGAGAACGATATCCTGATAACTAAGGATGGTAACGTAGACCTGATGGCTGATATCCCGGTTGAGGCCGACCATATCGAACAGCTAATGAATTTATAGGAAGTTAAAGATAATCTTCAACAAACTGGTATAAATTGAATGCCGGGCTGGCGAGCGCAATTGACAATGCTTGTCGCAGGGTGTTTTTGTCGGTGCCGGCCATTCGTTTTTGCTGAATGATCTTATAGGCCTTCTCGGTAAGCAACAACTCCTTGCGGGGATGTGCCAGCGTTGATGAGGATTGTATGAAATTAACCACTTCGTCAATGCCTTCGTCGCGGGAAGCGACGGTTTTAAAAACCGGGATAGTGCTTTCGTCTTTTTGCGAAATGATTTTTTGCAAGTTATTGGCAAACAGGTCAGCGTCGGCGCGGTCGGCTTTATTTATGACAAAAGCATCGGCAATTTCCATTATGCCCGATTTGATATTTTGAATTTCGTCGCCGCTTTCCGGAACTAAAACCAGTAACGTTAAATCTGCCAATCCGGCAATTTCAATTTCCGTTTGGCCTACGCCAACAGTTTCAATTATAATATAATCAAACCCTGCCGAACGCAAAACGTCGGCCATCTCGATGGTTTTTGCAGCCAGGCCGCCTATGGAGCCCCTTGTGGCAACCGAACGGATAAAAACGTTGGGGTGGTTAAAATGTGGCGCCATCCTTATCCGGTCGCCCAGCAGCGAGCCGAAATTAAATGGCGAAGTGGGATCAACAGCCAAAACACCTAATTTAAACCCCTTTGCCGTAAGTTGTCCGATTAGTGCATTCACCAACGTGCTTTTTCCTGCGCCGGGTGGGCCTGTGACACCTATTATAGGGACATTTTTACTAAAAGCGAGATTTTTAAGCAGGTCGTTCGCGCCCTGTAGATTGTTTTCAACAACGGTCAATGCGCGGGCCACTGACCGGAAATCTGAAACGTTCGGGTTAATATTTTGTAATTCGTTTTTCATTAAGGTATATAAAGAAACAAAAATATAACGTAATCTAAAAAGGCACGCCATAGTTTGCTTGTTGGGATATTAACATTTGTACCTGCCGAAAGGGCCAATAAAGTTATATTTGCCCCTTACTATGCAGGCAGATTAGAATAGAAGATATGTAACTGTTTGCTCAATAAAACCAGATTAATGAAGGTAGCGGGTTTTACTTTTATAAGAAATGCAATTAAGAACGACTATCCGATAGTTGAAGCCATAACGTCAATATTGCCAATTTGCGATGAGTTTGTTATAGCTTTAGGCAATAGTGAGGACGACACAGAAAAGCTCATTACCGGCATAAATTCACCTAAAATAAAAATTGTTCACACAATATGGGACGACACCCTGCGGGATGGTGGCGCGGTATTCGCCGCAGAAACGGATAAAGCTTTTAATGCTATCTCCCCCGATGCCGACTGGGCGTTTTACATACAGGGAGATGAATGTGTGCACGAAAAATATCTTCCGCTGATCCAGCGGGAGATGGAAGATAACCTTGATGATAAAAGAATCGAGGGCTTACTGTTTAAATACAGGCATTTTTATGGTTCGTACGACTATTACGGGCACTCACGCCGCTGGTACAGGCGCGAGATCAGGATATTAAGAAATAATAAGTCGATACATTCTTACCGGGATGCGCAGGGCTTCAGATTAGCAGGCCGGAAAATTAATGTGAAGCTAATTGACGCTTATATTTATCATTATGGATGGGTAAAGCCGCCGGCGGGGTTAAAAAATAAATTACGTAACTTCAACCAGTTCTATCATGATGATGATTGGTTGGCTCAAAATCTTCCGGAAACATTTGAATTTGACTATAAAAATGCCGACAGGTTAATGCCGTTTACCGATAAACATCCGTCGGTTATGCAAAAACGAATTAATGCAACCAACTGGAACCTGAATATTGATTTAAATGGACTATATAAAAAAATGAGCCTGAGAAGGAGGCTGCTGCAAATAATTGAAGATTTTACGGGTTGGCGCGTTAGTGAATACCGTAATTACAAAATAATCAAATAATCCTGTGGACGTAAGGAAAAGCATTTCAATTATTATTCCTAATTATAACGGGGTTAGTTTATTAAAAAAATACCTGCCCTTTACTTTAGAGGCCATTAAAAATGCCAGTGTCGATTACGAGATCATCGTTGTTGACGATTGCTCTATTGATAATTCAGTGGAATTTTTACACGCCGATTATCCCGATATTATCGTCATCGAAAATGCTGAAAATAGGGGGTTTTCGTATTCATGTAACCGGGGAATTGAAAAGGCCAGGTGTGAGCTGATCCTGCTGCTGAATTCGGACGTAAAACTTAACCCGGACTATTTTGAGCATCAATGGAAGTATTTTTGGAGGTGGGACACATTTGGCGTAATGGGCCGGATTATAGACATGGAGGGCGATCAAATACAGGATGCCGCACGTTTGCCTAAATTCAATGGCTTTAAATTAAAGACGGACTATTTTTATTACACCAGCGACGATCGAAACAGGCTGTTCACATTTTACTTATCAGGTGCAAACGCACTGATCGACGCAGCAAAGTTGAAGCAAATAGGCGGCTTTTATGAATTGTTCTCGCCGTTTTATTGCGAGGATATGGAACTTTGCTTGCGGGCGTGGAGATTGAACTGGAATTGCTACTATGAGCATAAGGCCATTTGCAGGCATGAAGTTTCGGCAAGCACAAAAAACTATCAAACAGCAAATTGGGTAAAAAGCATTTATTATCGCAACCGGTTTTACCTGCACGCGCTTCACTTAAATGGATTTAGCTTAATTGGATGGTATCTCCAAATCACCATTATTGATTTATTGCCTAAATTATTGGCAGGCCAAAGGTGGATATGGTACAGCTACCGTGAATTATTCAGAAACAGGAAGCTGCTTAAACAACATAAAGAAAAAATCAAAAGCTTACTCGACCATAATGAAAGTAATATCACCATTTCGGAGGTGATATTAAAACTGCGGTCATCAGTAAAAAACAAAAAACTGATACGTTTTAAACCCTAAGCGCAACTAGTTCGTTTACCTATGATTTATTTATGGAAGGCCCATTAGTTTCGATAGCGTTATGCACTTATAACGGAGCTCAATACCTGGCGGCACAGTTAGATACACTTGTTAGCCAGACGTATAAGCGGTTGGAGATTGTGGTGGTTGATGACTGCTCGGTTGATGGAACCTATAAAATCCTTACTGATTACGCTAATAAACATCCCCAATTTAAAATATTCCGGAACGACGGTAACCTTGGGTTTTCCGCTAACTTCGAAAAAGCAGCTACTTTATGCAGCGGAGATTTAATTGCGTTATGTGATCAGGACGACTTATGGCACCCGCAAAAAATTGAGCTCCAGGTAAACGCGATAAAGGATAACATTTTTGTTTATCACGATTCGGAGTTTATCCATGAAGATGGTACCGGGATGAATAAACGGATGTCGGATTTGATGAACTTTTACCGCGGCGGCGACCCGGAAACTTTTTTGTTTTTTAACTGCGTATCGGGTCATTCTATCCTGATGAGGAAAGAGCTGCTGAGCGACGCGCTTCCGTTAAAAAAGGAATATTTTCATGACTGGTGGCTCGCTTATGTGGCCACAAATATTGGCACTATCGACTATATTCCCCAGTGCCTGGTTCAATACAGGCAGCACGATAAAAGCGATACCAACATTTTGCGCCTGAAAAGAAAAAAGGATAAATATAAATTTTCGTCGGTTGAAAAGATAGAACGGTTGCACAAGTGGCTGGGGTACTGCGCGGCATTCAAAGGAAATAAAAAGCCGGAGCTGGTTAAAGCTGTTTACAATGCCTTCACAAAGCGCCTGGATCATTATTTTTCGCCTGATTTAAGCCGGTTACTCTATAAGCACCGTAAAAACATTTTCTACATTCGTAAAAAAAGTGTGCTAAGTAACCTGAACTACATTTTTAGCCAGGCCTGGGGTGTAAAGGCAAAAAGACTAATCAATTAAATAATAATCCTGTAACGATGCGGCAAGGCGGTTTGAGGTTGAAAGAGAAGGTTGAAACTCAACCATTGGTTTCTGTTATTTGCGTCACATATAATGCGGCCGAAACATTACCCACGCTCATTAAAAGCATTTCCGACCGGAAAACGCCTGCCATGGAATTTATAGTTGTTGATGGCGGCAGCACCGACGGTACGGTTGATGTTTTGGCGCAAAACGATTCAGTAGTCGATTTTTGGATCAGCGAACCTGATAACGGCATCTACGATGCCATGAATAAATCATTAAATTATTTTAGGGGACGTTGGGTAGTTTTCATGGGCGCGGATGATCAGTTGGAAGATGGCTTTATACAAATGCTGACGTTGTTGAAGGATCCCGGTACAATATATTATGGTAATGTGATATTTTACAGCCGGGAGTTTTCGAAGGTTTACGACGACTATTATTTAACCAAGCTTAATATTTGCCACCAGGCTATTTTTTATCCTGCATCGGTATTTAAAAAATATAAGTACGACCTGCGATATAAGGTATATGCCGACTATCATTTAAACCTGCGCTGCTGGGGCGACCCGCAATTTAATTTCGTTCATGTAAATTATTTGGTAGCCAGCTTTCCTGAAGGGGGATTTTCTACTTATACCAAAGATGACACGTTTGAAAATGAAAGGGATATGCTGTTTAAAAAATATTTGAAGGCAACCAGTTATTATCGTTATTTAAACCGTACACTGGGCATTGGGGGTATGTTGAAAAGATTGCTACAAAACAAATAAAGCACTAAATTGATCCCTTGATGAGCGGCAAAAACAGGAATTTTTTCAGGGTAACCCGATTCCTTCTATTTACTCTTCCGCCTTTGTTCCGTTTTCTTTCAAAATTCAGAAAACCGCAGCAAAGGTTGCTGATCATAAAAGCCGATGCCATAGGTGATTACATCCTGTTCAGGAATTTTATTAAGATAGTAAAACAGTCAGCCACCTTTAAAGACTATACTATTGATTTGCTCGGCAATAAATTATGGCAGGATATTGCCCTTAAATATGACCGGCAGTTTGTTGACGAGTTTATTTTTACGGAGCCTGAACGATTATATCATACGCCCCTGCAAACTTTAAAATTAGCATGGCGTCTGTTTAAAGGCAATTATCAAACGGTACTGCAGCCAACATATGCGCGCACATTAATAACCGATGGCTTAGCCGCTTTTACCGCGGCGGGCGAAATTATTGGCTTCGGGGGTGATTGCGAACGAATTAGTACGAAATATAAGTCTAAAACCGATCGTTTCTATACGCAACTGATTGAACTTTCCGAGGGGATCATTTTTGAAAGCGAAAAATCAAAGTTTTATTTTGAGACCGTGCTGAAAGAGCCCGTTACATTTAACGGGCCAGTTCTTGAACGAAGACGAAACGGAAATAAAAGCGGTATTGTTATTTGTCCCGGAGCAGGCGTTTTTAAACGCAGCTGGGATGCCGAAAAATTTGTAACGCTAATTAGCCTTATCCTCCGGCATACATCCGGGCCGGTGCAACTTGCCGGTGGTCCGGCAGACGTTGAAACAGGCACTTTTATCATGGATAATTTGCCCGCTGGCAGCGTAGATAACTTAATCGGTAAAACATCGCTGCTCCAATTGGTCGAATTAATTGGCAATGCAAAATTGGTGATCGCTAATGAAACAAGCGCGGTGCATATCGCGGCTGCTGTGCAAACCCCGGCAGTATGTATTTTGGGGGGCGGCCATTTTGAGCGTTTTGCACCATATCCAGCTTACATGCTAAGCAGGCCCGTATGCGTTTATGAAAAACTGGAATGTTATAGCTGCAACTGGAATTGTATATTCCAAATGGCCGAAACCGAACCATATCCATGTATTTCAATAGTAACTGCGGAAAAAGTTTGGGAACAAGCCGCCAATTTATTGGCCGGAAAATGACCATTTGCGCCTCATTGTAATAATATTATCAGAAATGAGTTGTTATACCGTTGTTACTGGCAGGTGTTGGCAGTAATTAGTGAATTACTATTAGCTTTGTACTTTAGCCATCTTTAATGAAGACATACTTCCGCCTTCTATCTTTTGCAAAACCTATTGAGAAATTTGCTATTCCTTATATTTTTACCACTATACTTTCTGTAATATTCAGCACATTAAACCTTGCATTGCTGGCGCCGTTGTTGCAAACGCTTTTTTCAGGTAAATCAGGCAATATAGTTAAGCCGCTCGGGCCTGTCCCTCCTTTACACGATATTATGGGCACGTTTAATTACTACGTGCAATATACCATCAATCAATACGGCGCATGGGGTGCACTTCAGTTTGTTTGTGGCACTATTGTTCTTTCTGCATTGCTGGGTAATTTATTCAGATATCTTTCGCAGCGTACCATGGAAAATCTTCGCGTCCATACGTTATTAAACTTCCGGCGTGCTGTTTTTAATAATGTAATGAACCTCCATTTGGGTTATTTCAGTAATGAGCGCAAAGGAAATATAATTTCAAAGATTGCTTCAGATGTACAGGTAGTACAATATTCGGTAACGGGTACGCTTCAGGTTGTTTTTAAGGAGCCTTTAACGCTAATAGCCTACCTGGCGTGGCTGTTTGCTATATCGCCGACCCTCACACTCTATTCGCTGCTGATTATCCCGCTTTCGGCTTTTGTTATAGCGCGTATCGTAAAGCGTTTAAAGCAACAGGCCATTGCATCGCAGCAAACCTACGGCACCATGATAAGTTACCTGGATGAAGCATTGTCAGGCATCAAGATCATAAAGGCCTTTAACGCGACGGAGTTCATAAAAAACAGGTTTGATAAAGAAAATACAAAATACTCATCAATTACGCGGTCAATGGCGCGGCGGCAACAGTTGGCGTCACCCGTCTCCGAATTTTTTGGCGTGTCGATGGTAGCAGGAATCGTTCTGTATGGAGGTCACCTGGTATTAAATAATACGTCGCCATTAACTGCGGCCGCATTCATTACCTATGTTGCGTTGTTTTCGCAAATTATGCGCCCTGCCAAGGCCATATCCGATTCCTTCAGTAATATACACTCCGGCATTGCCGCGGGCGAGCGGGTATTGTCGCTGATAGACGAAAAGCCATTAATAGTTGATGCCCCGGATGCAATTGCAATTACTTCGTTTAATGACAGCATCGAATTTAAACAGGTATCCTTTGCTTACCAGGATAAGATAGTTTTGTCGGATATTAACTTGACGGTGCCGAAAGGTAAAACCGTTGCGCTGGTGGGGCCATCCGGTGGCGGTAAATCTACGCTGATGGACCTGATGCCGAGATTTATTGAACCTCAATCGGGTGAGATATTGATCGACGGGCAAAATATAAAGCAGCTTAAAGTTGATTCAGTCAGATCGCTGATGGGGATAGTTAACCAGGAGTCGATCCTGTTTAATGACAGCATTTTTAATAACATCGCTTTTGGCAAGACAAACGCTACTCCTGAACAAGTAGAGGCTGCTGCCCATATTGCAAATGCCCATAACTTTATTTCGGAAACAGAAAACGGGTATCAAACCAATATCGGCGACAGGGGTACCAAACTATCGGGCGGACAGCGCCAGCGTATATGTATTGCCCGGGCAGTGTTAAACAACCCGCCCATTATGTTGCTGGATGAAGCTACTTCGGCACTGGATACGGAGTCGGAAAAATTGGTGCAGGATGCATTAAATAACCTGATGAAAAATCGTACTTCACTAATTATTGCCCACCGTTTAAGCACCATACAAAATGCGGACATTATTATTGTATTGGAAAATGGAAAAATTGTTGAGCAAGGCGACCACCAGCAATTGATAAATAACAAGGGCCTTTATCACAGGCTTATCGAAATGCAAACATTTAATAACGACTAAAGCAGTTTACGACGATTTTGTGCCGGGCGAAAACGCGTAATTACAATTGCATCCAAATTTTTACACGCTTTTAACGCAACCGCGATACGCTTTTTGACGTAGTAATACTAGCTATCCAAATTGTTACCTGGTATTTATACCTTTTTGTTAAACTTTGAGTTTAAATTTCTGTCTAATAAAAAGGATCGCTTTATAACCTATTAATATGTCCCATCTTAACGCCCCATACCAAACCCAATCGGCAGTTTTATTTGTCATATTTAACCGGCCTGATGTAACAGAAAGAGTATTTGAAAAGATAAGGGAAGCCCAGCCCACCCGGCTGTATCTGGCAGCGGACGCGCCACGACCGGACGTACCAGCCGACCAGGCATTGTGCGAACAGGCGAGGAGTGTTATCGGACAAATAGATTGGGAATGCGAGGTAAAAACCCTGTTCAAAACAAAAAATGTTGGTTGTAAAGAGGGCGTGTCATCAGCCGTTACCTGGTTTTTTGATCACGAGGAAGAGGGGATCATATTAGAGGATGATTGTTTGCCTTCTAACGGATTTTTTAAATTTTGCGATGTCCTGTTAGAAAAATACAGGGACGATACCCGCATCCGGCATATTACCGGCTGTAATTTGCAGCAGGGAAAGAAATGGGGAAACAGCACCTACTATTTTTCAAACATGACCCATGTTTGGGGCTGGGCAAGCTGGAAGCGGGTTTGGAAGGATTACGACAAGCATCTTAAAAAATATAATGCTACCGAAACAAGGGTGCAGCTCCACAATATTTTTGACGACCCGTTAATTGTTGACTGCTGGGAACATATTTTTGAGGAAGTAAAAGCGGGGAAAATAAATGCCTGGGGCTATCAGCTTGATTTCGCAAATTTCTTTAATAACGGTCTTACTATCATCCCCAACGAAAACCTGATCTCGAACATCGGTTTCGGCGCAAGTGCGACACATACCCTTAACGAAAATAGTATATATGCCAATATTCCACTGGCGGAAATTGATGAAATAACACATCCCGTATTTATCCTGCCTGAAAAGGAGGCCGACCGGATTGTAGCTAATCGCGATTTCAATATTGAAGAAAGAAGGCGTAAAGAAAATGCGGTTGGTAAAAAAGTTAAAAGATGGGCAAAGTCGATGCTTAAACAAGCTGCTGCTTTTACATTTCTTAGTTAGAAAAATACGAAAGGTTAAAACATAAAAAAGCCATCCGTTTTAGCGGATGGCTTTTTGCTTTTAGAAAATCCTGCTTTTTATTCAAACTTAATACCCAGGCCAATTTGCCAAACCTGGTTGCGATAATCGCCGCCATAGCTTGCATTTTGCTGGTTTTGCTGCAGGTCGATCGTATACCTGGCGCGTAGCTCAACATTTGGGTTAAAATCAAAACTTACGCCCAAAACACCGTCTAGTATTGTTTTTTGGCCATAAGTATTGTAGTTGCTTTCTGAAGTTACATTAAACCCGTTATCGTAGGTTTGGGTTGTGGATATCGGGATGGCTAACTGCGGGCCTACAAGGAAGTTGAAAGTTGGCGATAACTTAAATTTAGCCAGCAAAGGCACATCAATATAGTTGCTGCGCTGCGTAAAATTGCCATCAGGCGTTGAAGCCGCAAAGCCTTTTTGCGAATATAAAACCTCCGGCGCAAATGATAATGGATAAATTAAAGGTATTTCCATCGTAAGTCCACCGTTGAAACCCGCAATAGCAGCTGTTGAGTAATTACTGTTATATGCGTTTATCGTATTCGCAATGTTAACACCACCCGTTAAACCCAATCTTATTTTGTAGAACTCGTCATTATGATTGCGTGGAGGGGGTCTCCTCACAACCCGGCGTGGGCCATAATAGTAACCTTGCGCGCTCACAGTGCCTGCAACCAACAAGCACATCGTTAAAAAAAAGAGAATTTTTTTCATATCTTATTTGTTTAATTTACTGTTGGAGTAAATAATTGCCCGAAGGTTTATTTGCAAGTTTATTTTTTTTTAAATGTTTAGCCGAACCCGTATGATGAGATTCAGAATCCATTACATTTGAACCATGCAAACGGGCAAATGGCTTTTTCAAAATACTTTATTAGTGGCATTTTGCCTGGCTTCTGTAAAAGGGATTGCCCAGCGGGAGGACTACATCAATTCATTATCACGTCAAAACAAATGGGTCGATTCGGTTTTTAAAAAAATGAACCGAAAGAAAAAGATAGCACAGCTATTTTTTGTGCGGGCACATACCGATAGGGGCGCCGCTTATGAAGATTCGGTAGCGACGGTGATAAAAAAGGAACAGGTAGGGGGGCTGGTTTTTTTTCAGGGTGGCCCGGTGCGACAGGCTGATCTGATAAATAACTATCAGAGATTAGCGAATGTGCCATTGCTTGTAGCTATGGATGGCGAATGGGGATTGGGGATGAGGCTTGATTCAGTTATATCCTATCCCTATCAAATGACGTTGGGTGCTATTCAGGATAACAACCTGATATACAAAATGGGACAACAGGTTGCTTTCGATTTTAAGCGGTTGGGGATACAAATGAACCTTGCACCCGATATGGATGTCAATAATAACCCCAATAACCCGGTAATAAATTATCGCTCGTTTGGCGACAATAAGTATAATGTTGCTGAGAAGGGGATTGCCTATATGAAAGGGATGCAGGGCGCGGGGCTTTTAACCACAGCCAAGCATTTTCCCGGGCACGGTGATACGAATGTAGATTCGCATTATGATTTGCCGTTGCTTCCCTTTAGCAGGGAACGGCTCAATATGCTTGAAGAGTACCCTTTTAAGGAGGCGATAAAAGCAGGCATTAGCGGTATCATGATTGCACACATGGATATTCCGGCTCTCGACACTACAAAGAACCTTCCTTCAACTTTGTCAAGAAAAATTGTGACCGGTGATTTAAAAGACTCATTGGGATTTAAAGGCCTTGTGGTATCCGATGCCATGGAAATGAAGGCAGTAACAAAGTATTTTCCCGATGGCGAAGCGGACGTGAAAGCTTTTTTGGCCGGCAATGATATTATTGAACTATCGGAAAATTCTGAAAGGGCGGTAAAGAAAATCCGGAAGGCGGTACGTAAAGGCCAGATATCAATTGACGAGTTTAATGCCCGGGTTAAAAAGGTGCTTGCTGCCAAATACTGGGTCGGGTTAAATCATTACCACGAAACATCAACAACTCATTTGATTGAGGATTTGAACCGGCCTGCCGCCAGGGAGCTAATTCAGCAATTAAGTGACGGAGCGGTAACGCTATTAAAAGGCGACGCCAGCGCCTTACATTTAAACCCTGTTCAAAAAACGGCTATAGTAAGTGTGGGAGTTGGTGAATCAACGGTTTTTCAGCGCGAGTTGGTGAAATGGTATCCTAACAGTACGCTTTTTCAGGTTGAAAAGAACTCGCCCGAATTTGAATTAAAAGCCTTGCTGGACATCTTAAAATCATACCAGCAGGTTTATATTAGCATCAACGACACGCGCCGGCGACCGGCAAGCAAACTTGATTATACCGACCCGGTTAAATCCTTTATCGCCGAAATAGCAATGCATGATCATTCCGTAATAGCTGTATTTGCCAATGCATATACCATAGCCGGTTTGCCCGGGATTGAGAAAAGTGGCGCACTGATGGTTTGCTATCAAATGACAGATGAACTGCAGCAGGCAGCCGTTAAAGCGATCACCAGCCAGATAAAACCCACAGGGCGGCTGCCGGTAAGCATAAATGCGATTTTTACTACCGGATTGCGCAGTAGTTTGTAAACGTTTATTGAAGCAATAAAAGGAAGCTGTAGGGGCATAATGGGTGTAGTTATTGTTTTTTCTTTGCGCACATTTTTTTTATAGACTTATGAAGTTGTAGCTTTAACTTATGGAGACAAGTACAATAAAGCTACGGGTTATAGTAACAGGAGCTACCGGAATGGTAGGAGAGGGCGTCCTAAACGAGTGTCTTTTAAGCCCGCACGTGGAGTCGGTACTGGTTATTGGCCGGAAGGCCTGTGGCATTGTGCATCCTAAGCTAAGCGAAATTATACACCAGGATTTTTTCGATATCTCATCCATTGAGAACCGGCTGGCAAATTATAACGCTTGCTTTTTTTGTTTAGGCGTCTCATCTGTTGGGATGAAGGAACCGGAATATCATAGACTTACGCACACCCTAACAGTGCGCTTTGCCGCAACACTGAGCAAAATAGATCACGGGATGACGTTTTGTTATATTTCGGGTGCTGGAACAGATGGTACCGAGAAAGGAAAGTCAATGTGGGCCCGGGTTAAGGGAAGGACCGAAAATGACCTGTTTAAATTGCCTTTTAAGCAGGTTTATGCTTTTAGGCCGGGCTACATGCATCCTACCAAAGGCTTGAAAAATACACTACCTTATTATAAGTTTATCAGCTGGATGTACCCGTTTTTCCGTGCTGTGTTTCCGAAAATGGTAAGTACGCTGGCTGAATTGGGAAAGGCAATGATCAATACCGCACTATTTGGATATGAAAAACAGGTTTTGGAGGTTGAGGACATCGTAGCAATGGCAAAAAAATAATTAACGAGTCAATGGAAAAAAAACATTTCGCTTTAAAATTAATTCCCTGCAGGCCAACTTTTGCCCAGGATATGACAGCAGAAGAGAGAGGCATTATGCAGCAGCACGTAGCCTACTGGAAAGATTTAATGGACAAAGGAATGGTAATAGTATTTGGGCCGGTAATGGATCCTAAAGCTGCTTACGGGCTTGGAATTATCGAAGTAGATAACGAAGAGCAGGTACGCGCATTTATTGCGAACGACCCGGCGTCGCAAATAAATACTTACGAGTTTTATCCCATGCGGGCGATAGTTAAAAACAGCCTGTCAGTGTAGCCGCGGGTGCAATATCCCGGTTAATCAAAATATATGTTCCGGTGGCGTGGCTGTCGCACTTTGTCGCAGGTGTCGCACCCAGCGCAGTGCGACACTTTTCAGTCAGATAAGTTTTATTTTGAATTTTAGGTAAGACCGGCAACCATTACGGAAAATCCTGATAGTTAATCGCCTACCGCAACGTTTTTCTTTATGATCACATTGCCGGTCCGTTTTAAAGCGCCCCACGAGCCAAGCTCGCCTTTTAAAGCTTTACGCAACGATTTGAACAATACATAGTACATTAACTGTCGCCAAATGAACCGCTGTGGTATTATATAAACCAGTTTTTTGTAGTCTTCTTTTTCCATCCAGAAGGCGATGATCGCCACAATAAAGTCGATTAAAACAAACCCTACGTAATAGGCAATTATTTTACCCGGCTTATCACTAAATAATCCGAAGATCATCATCAGGTCGGCCAGCGGCGAAAATAAGGGCAGTACAATCTGGAACACAAGAATATTCGGCATGCCGATCATGCCAAAAAATTTATATTTTTTATTGAAAAGCGCGTTCCGGTTTTTCCAGAAACTCTGCATCACACCAAAACTCCAGCGGAAGCGCTGTTTTAATAAACCATTAAGGGTTTCGGGCGCTTCGGTATAAGCAATTGCCTCGGCGCAGTTTTTCACGATGTAACCTTGCTTTAATATCCGCATGGTAAGATCGCAATCTTCGGCCAGGGTATCATAGGTAAATCCGCCGGCTTTATAAATGGCCGATTTTCTGAAAGCCCCTATCGCACCAGGAACTACGGTGATACTGTTGATCAGATCGAATGCGCGGCGGTCCATGTTCTGTGCAGTAATGTATTCGATGGATTGCCAGCGGGTGATCATATTATTCTCGTTGCCAACCTTTACAGTGCCCGCTACCGCGCCAATTTCAGCATCAGTGAAATAGGTCATCAAATGATAAATAGCATCTGTTTTTAGCTGCGTATCTGCATCAATACATACCACAAATTCGTTTACCGCATGCGAAATTCCGAAATTCAGTGCCGACGCTTTGCCGCCGTTAGGCTTTGTTAATACTTTCACCAGCGGGTGGTGGCCGTAAGCATTGTTAACCAATTCGTACGTTTTGTCCTTTGAACCATCGTCTACAAAAATAATCTCAAACAATGGGTATTCTGTTTTGAGCAGGCTCTGTATCGTTTTAATAGCTGTAACTTCTTCATTATATCCCGGCACAATAATGCTGACAGGTTTGAGAAGAGATGGGTCGGCAACTGCCCTGTTTGTTTTTTTATCTTCGGCATACTGGCGCAAAGAAAGTATCCCTATTAGCACAACGCGGCCAACAGCGAGGAAAATGGCTGATAAAAACAGGTAAAGCAAAAACCAATTGCTATAAAAATAACCTTCAATCAACAAATTATACAGCGAACCCAGCACACCCGAATTAGCATCGTCCTTTATTGGCGGCATCAGGTCGGCTTTGGTTTTACCTAAAACTGCGGCTATTGTAGTAAATTGGTACCCGTGACTTTTAAAGAAATGAATAATTTCCGGTAATGCCTTAACCGTTTCTTCGCGGGTATCACCTCCTGCATCATGCAACAGTAACATTGATCCATTATCTTTTTGCTTTATCGCACGTGCAACAATGCTGTCGGCCGTTACACCCGGCTGCCAATCCCACGGATCTATTGACTCGCCAATGTTGATATAACTTTGCCTGCGACTTTCAGCTACCGGGATAACCTCGGCCAAAGTGCGCGGCTCAGCATCCGCGTTAAACGGCGGCCTGAATAAAATGGTGCTCCGGCCTGTAACAGTTTCAATAAGTTTGCGGGTCGCATTTAATTCAAGATTTACCCGTTGTATACTTACCGTAGAGATATCCGGGTGGAAAAAAGTGTGGTTGCCAATTTCGTAGCCTTCGTCAAATTCTCTTTTTAAAAGAGGGATATTCTTTTCAGCCATTGAGCCAACCACAAAAAATGCGGCAGGAACGTGTTCTTTTTTTAAGATATCTAATATGCGTGGGGTAAATTCTGGATCCGGGCCATCGTCAAACGTTAAAACGATTTTATGGGGCGCATAGCCGTATTTCCTGATTACGTATTTGGTAGGTAATTCAATGTACTTTTGATTGGTGATCACAAAGTTTGTCGTGTCGAGCTGCACGCTGATTTTACCCGGTGTTGGTGTGGTTACGAGGTCGAGCACCTCGCCATCGCCGTCGTAATAAATTTTATTATCTAAACCTACAGAGGTAAGCCTTTTCACCTCTACCCCGGTTTTTCTTAATGAGTCAATTGACAGGTTTTTTTGGAAAAATGACCATAGGCGCGGGTCCTCCGCGCCAAGACGCCAAAGCGCTACGCCGCCTGTAGCCCAATCATCCGCCATGCGGATGATGTTAAAATTTGTGATGGCGTCGGTAAAATATACGGTATGGTCCAGGCTGTCGTCATCAATATAAGAATAGTGCAGATTTGCCGAACCCGGATCAAAAATGATCTTACTGCCTTTCTCCTGGGCTGTACTTATTGCCTGTTGGTACCCCATTGATTTGCCAACACTGCTTTCGGGCCAATCGTATGCCCCTCCGGCTACCGTTAAAATTACCTTCTCGCTTGGTATCCTTGTGCAAACGTTATCCAATATTTCCTCAACCCAATGCTGATTTGAAAGATCGCCCGCATTGCTGTTTTCGTTATGCTGGTCGAGTGCCATGATAAACAAGAAGTCATTGACATTTTGAAGCCTTTCAAGCTGGTACTTTTCATCATCCGGGATCACGTTTTGGGTTACTAAAAAACCAAGCGGATGTAAAATGGCATACAAATCATTCTCGAATGCAATATAATTTTTGCTGTTGATATCCTTAATATTATCAAAATCGAGGTTAATGCCCTTGAATTTATAGCGTGTCAGCTGGGTGGCGATATTATTTATAAACTGCAGGCGCAGTTTCTTGCTTTTTATAATACGTTCAACATCTTTCGTGTCGTAACTGCCGCTGCTATTGTTAATATTAACGTAGTTTGAAATCGAAATTAGTACCGGTTTCTTGTACTTTTTATTGAGATTTACCAGGCCGGTATCAATTTTTGCGACAACGGTATCCTGCTTTGGCATGATATAAAATCCCTCGCTTACAACCATATCCAATTTGGCTATATGCGAAACCAGCGAACTATAGGCCTGAGGTTCCCAGGCACGATAAAAACCTGCGTTTATACGGTCTTTATTATTAGGACGTTTGAGCTGGTGCAAACGGCGCGCGCGCGCAAGTTTTTGTATTTCGGCAATATCAATCTTAAAATCCTTGAATTTTTTCGATCTTTTTAACTGGTCGAGCTCTTCTTTTGTGAGTTTTTTGGGTGCCGGGTTTAAGTTGGGTAACGCCGGGTATTGCTTTGAATTGACGATAATAATGGCCGCGGCAATACTGCATACGAGTACCACCAACAGGACACGACTAAGCCATTTAAAACGGATCCATCGGCCTGGTGTATCTGTTTGAAAAACCTGTTTGTCAGCCATTAAATGCTATTAATAAAATATTGAATTGTAAAAAGGTTTAATTGAGGTTTACTGTATGTAGCGACGTTATTTTTTAACAGCGTCAATAGCTGAGAAATCTACCCCGCACTTGCAATTGTTGCCGCAGCTTTTTTTTGCCGACATATTTTTATAAACAAGCCGGCATATATAAAATACCGCTGCCGCAAAAAGTATGGCAATTATAATGGTTTGAATGCTCATGTCACAAAATTAATACTATTTAATAATATATGTATAGACAACTTAAATAGTATTTGGTTTAGTAATGGCCGGACTTGTGAAGAATATTATCCTGAACAGCCGGATTGTTGACCGCCCAGCTCTTTAAAATCACCGGTTATAAAACCGCTACTTTCGTTCTCCGCAAACTTAATATTGCCTGGTTTAAAAAGTTTGGTATGATAGTGTTTTGCGTAAAGGGCAATTTGTCGGGATCATCTAATTGCAGCAACATACTATTGTATTTCTTAATGCCATGCTCATCTATTACTTCCTGTTTTTCATCGTCTTGCAGTAAAAATATCTTCATCCCCTGAGCATCAGCTTCGGGATGAAACTGCGTACCGATTGCATAATCGTTAAATCGGATAGCCATTAATGCCTGGGGCAAATCAATATGCGGCCTTTCTTTTTCAACCGCCAATAACTGCATCCCCAACTCGGCGAAACGGTTTTCATCAGGGTTAACTACCTGCCAGCTACGTGAATCGACAGAATAGAAAGGATCGGGCAGTCCCTTGAACACCGGTTCATTTTTTCCCGCCGGCGTTCGGTGGAATGGTAAAATTCCAAATGACGGCGACTTGCGTAAGTTAACGTCGCCCAAACGATAATGGCGGCACATGAGCTGGAACGAATGACATACATGAAAGCTGTATTTTTTTTCAACTGTATCTGACAAATTATGACATTCAAGTTTGTTGATCAGTTGAAGGTATTTATTCTCCCATTCGCTGCCTTCGCTGTCGATAGGGCTGCCCGGGCCGCCGCTAAATATATAAATATCGAAATCGGTACCCGGCACTTCGGCTTTACCCCGCACATCGAATTCTTCGATCAACAGGTCCATGTTGTTTTTTGCCTTATAGCGCGCAAGAATCTCCCTGAATCCGCGCATGCCTTCATTGGCAGTGCCATCGTACAAATCAAGGATCGCTACTTTTATGATTTGATCAGTTTGTATCATAATCAATTATTCGTTCGAGGGTAATATAATAAAGTTGATTGAAAAATATTATAACTGCTGCAAACTAAAAGGAGATTTACATTGACCCCTATTGTTAAGGGATAAAAACAAATTTATACATTTATGCAATGCATGATAGCGAGAATAGCCCCTGGAAAATTATTACAGAAAAAGAAGTTTACGATAATCCATGGATAAATATAACCGAATACCAGGTGATCAATCCGTCGGGCAACCCCGGGATTTATGGGAAAATACATTATAAAAATTTCGCGATAGGGATTTTTCCGCTCGATAATGACTTAAATACTTATTTAGTTGGACAATACCGGTTTCCGTTGAGCCAATATAGCTGGGAGCTGCCTGAGGGGGGCGGCCCGTTTGATGAAGAGCCGCTTGAATCGGCAAAACGGGAATTGCTTGAAGAAGCTGGTCTTAAAGCGGGCAACTGGATCGAAATACAACGGCTGCATCTTTCTAATTCGGTAAGTGACGAACTAAGCATTATCTATCTCGCCCGCGATTTGGAGCAGTTTGAACCGCAACCAGAGGATACCGAACAGCTAATTGTTCAAAAAATACCCTTTGAGGAAGTATATCAAATGGTTTGTAAAGGTGAAATAACTGACGCGATTACAGTAGCCTCCGTATTGAAAGTGCGCCTTATGATAGCCGAGGGATTTTTATAGCATTATTCAAATTCTGGAAAAAACTTAAATTTGGGACTTTATGAGAAAGTTTTTCGGCTATATCTTATCGCCTTTCGCGCTTATTGCTTTTTTTTTGGTACTGGTTGTTTTTCAACCGCTGCAATGGATAAGCTATAAATTTTTTGGGTACTCGGCACATAAGAAGGTAGTAGATATATTGAACCTTTGCCTCTTCAGCACGTTTTACATATTAGGCGACCGGGTGAATTTTATCAATAATCAAAACCTGCCGGTTGGCCGCCCTATTATTTTTATAGCCAATCACCAAAGTTTGTGTGATATACCGCCGCTCATCTATTATCTGCGCAGGTATCACGCAAAATTTATTTCAAAAATTGAATTGACCAGCGGCATCCCTTCTATATCATTTAACTTGAAACATGGTGGCGGCGCCAACATTGATCGTAATGATCCGCGTCAGTCAATTACAGAAATAGTAAAACTTGCCAACCGGATGAAGGAAAATAAATGGTCGGCAGTGATTTTTCCGGAAGGCACCCGGTCGAAGAACGGTAAAGTGAAACCTTTTCAGGCTGCAGGGGTGGCTACAATACTCAAAAAATGCCCTGAAGCGCTGCTGGTTCCAATCGCTATCGATAATTCGTGGAAAATGATCAAATATGGCTATTACCCAATGATGACATTTTTGCGCCTTACCTGGGATGTGTTAGAGCCGATCGAGCCGAACGGACGGGCTGCCGAGGAACTGGTAAAAGAAGCGGAGGGCCGGATCAAGCAAAAACTGGGTCAGGCTTAAGTACTGAGTCCTGAGTCGGTAGTCTTGAGTCGTAAGTCTTTGCATGAAAAAGCCTGATCCTCGTTGTCCGCCGCGATACCCACTTCTGACTATAGACTCCCGACTCAAATATTCTTCCCGTCGATGATTTTAAAAAACTCTTCACGATAGGTATCGCCTACAGGAATAACTTTATCGCCTATAAAAATACGGCTGCGCTCAATGCTGTCGATCTTATTGATGGAAACGATGTAGGATTTGTGCACCCGGGTAAAATGTTTTTCGGGGAGCGCATCCTCCATTTTCTTCATGTTTTGGAGCGTGATGATTCGTTCAGACGGTGTAAATATCGAAATGTAATCTTTAAGCCCTTCGATAAACAGGATATCGTTCAGGTAAACCTTTTGTATCTTATGTTCGGTTTTTACAAAGATAAAGTCGCTTAAAAAATCCTGCTGCTGCTGAATTTGCACGTGTTGTACCGGAGCCGCCGGCGAAATGGCATGCGGCTGTAAAACACCTTGCGCTTTTTGCACCGACTTGAAAAAACGGTCGAACGCGATGGGTTTCAGCAGGTAGTCGATCACATCCAGATCATAACCTTCAAGCGCGTATTGGGGATAGGCAGTAGTAAGTATAACTTTTGCTTTGCCGTTAGCTATTTTTAAGAACTGGATGCCGGTAAGCTCGGGCATTTGTACGTCAAGGAATACCAGGTCAATATTACCCTCCTGCACCAGCGTTAATGCCTCGATGGGGTTGGTAGTCGATTTCACCAATTGCAGAAACGGGATCTTCGACATATAATCTTCCAATATGTGCAGGGCTAAAGGCTCGTCGTCGACAATAAGGCAGCGGATCATGTTATAAAATTAGTGATAATTCAACGGTGTAGGTATCTGTTTCGTCACGTATGTCTAAATTATATTTTCCGGGGTAGAGCAGATCCAGCCTTCGTTTTACATTTTGCAGCCCGATTCCCCCCACTGAGTCGCGGTTATCCTTGTGCTTTTTATTTTGGATAAAAAAATGCAAATGCGACTCACTAATGTCAATAGCTAAACGGATCGGCGATTGCGGCATATTTGCCACGCCATGTTTAAAGGCGTTCTCGATAAATGCGATAAGCAGCAATGGCACGATCTGCTGGTTCTCAATTTTGCCGCTGATCTTAAAATCAATAAACGCGTTTTTCCCAAACCTTATTTTTTGCAGGTCGATATAACTTTGCAGGTACAGTAATTCTTTCGCTAGGTCGACTTTGTTGTCGTTACATTCATACAGCATATAGCGCATGATCTCCGACAATTTCAATATCGCTTCCGGTGTGGTTTCGGAGCGCTGATAGGCAAGGGAATAAATGCTGTTAAGGGAGTTAAACAAGAAATGCGGGTTGATCTGCGATTTAAGAAAGGCGAGTTCCGCGCTCAGGCGCTGGTTCTCAAGGTCGCGCTGTATGCGCTCATTTAAAAACCAATCCACGGTAAACTTCAGCACTGTGCTTAAAAATAAAAACACAAGCCCGTTGTAAACCGTACTTAAAAAGTACGACCCAAAGCCGATCATATGCCCTTTCATGCGCATGAGCACGTATTGTTTAAAAATAAGCGCTATCCCGTATTTGCCAAAACCGTATACAATAAGCGCAACAGCTATCGAGGCGATAAATAATCCATAACGCTTTTTATCCAGGAACTGGGGGATCAAAACCAGGTAATTGAGGTAAAACAGGCTAATGTTGATGGCGCCGTAAAGCACTATAACTACCAGCAGATCGTTAGCGGTTAGTTTGGTGCTATTGTGCACAACAACCACGCAGAATAACATGATAGAAATCCAAAAAAAGGCATGCCAGAATATTTGCCAGCGTCGTTTCATTGTTCCTAAATTACGCTTATCATTATGTTACAGGCTATGTTTTATATATAGCGGGGTGGATCATCGATGAACTGGCATTTACATCCGACGAACGGGTTGTAACCTTTTAAACCGCTGTTCATCTATAAATGAGGTGTGTTGGTCTAAATCTTTTTAGCAGGCAAATTATTTGAGTTTTCTTTGTTCTATCAAATCACACACACAATGAAAAGGCTCGCCAACTCAAATCCTTTTATCCTGTTGCTTTTCCCGGTAATGTTTGCCCTGCTTTTAGGCGTTACATACCAGGTACAACAAAAAAGAGAAGTTATTGCAGATTCATCTGTTCAGGCCACATCTCTTTTTTATAAAAGCGTATCGCTGGTAAAAACAGTTTGCGCTGTTGCTAAAGAAAAATTATGGTAATCAGTACCCAGGGTCTGACCTTTAACTTCGGCGACCAAACCGTTGTTAAGTCGTTATCCCTGCAAGTACCCGAAGGAAGCATCTATGGTTTCCTGGGACCCAACGGTGCCGGTAAAACCACCACCATAAAATTACTGCTAAACCTGCTGCAAACGCAGGAAGGAAGCATCCATGTTTTTGAGCAGGAGCTTCAGCAAAACCGGATAAAAATTCTTTCACAAATTGGCTCGCTGATCGAGCAGCCGGCCATTTATCAGCACCTTTCGGGAAAAGAAAACCTGCTCAACAGAGCATTATTATTGCAGATACCCGCAAAACGGGTGAACGAAATGCTCGACCTTGTGCATCTCACCGAGGCCGCCAATAAAAAGGCCGGCCAATACTCACTGGGAATGAAACAGCGGCTGGGTATTGCGCTTGCATTACTGTCTGACCCGAAATTACTTATCCTTGACGAACCCACAAACGGCCTCGACCCCAATGGGATCATAGAAGTGCGCGAGTTGCTGATCAAATTAGTTACCAAACATCAGAAGACCGTATTTATATCCAGTCATTTATTGGCCGAGGTGGAGCGCATGGCAACACACGTGGGTATCATCCATCACGGCGAGCTGCTGTTCCAGGGAAGTATCGGCGAACTGGAATCGCGCAGCAAACCGCTGGTTCAAATTGAAACAGAAAACCCGGCAGACGCTGCTAATTTTTTAAAGCGAAATGATTTTAACGTGGTCGATGTGAATGAACAACACCTGTTTGTGCCCTATATATCCAGGGAGCAAATGGGCGAAATGAATGCTTTGCTCAATCAAAACGGCCACATAGTATACAGTATCAATAAGCAGCAAAAGGATCTTGAAAAGCTGTTTTTAGCTATCACCCAAAATAACTAAGCCACATGAAGGGATTTATACTTTCTTTCCGGTCGGAGTTTTACAAAACCCGTAAAACCATGGGATTTTGGAGTCCTGTAATATTGCCTCTTGCGTTATGCTTATTTCTTTTTATTGGTTTTTATAACAGGAGCGACAAATTGCTGCACGAGCCGGGCATGATGCTATGGCAGCAATTTTCGGGCACTATTTTGGGTGTTATGGGGTCGTTGATATTACCGATGCTTATCGTATTTATTGCCTACTCCGTAAATAGCATTGAGCATAAGGCTGAAACCTGGAAAACACTCTTTAGCCTGCCTATATCGAAGCTATCTGTCTATTCTGCTAAATACTTGTATGCGTTTTTCCTTGTACTGCTATGCCTTACGCTGTTTGTGATTTTTACCCTCGGGTTTGGCAATTTGCTGGGGATGATAAAACCAGAACTGAAATTTAGGGAGTACAACATAGCCGGGCTTTTGACGCGGTTATATTTCAAGCTTTTCCTGTCATCATTGGGTATATTATCGATACAGTTTTTATTGAGCCTTTTAATGCGGGATTTTTTAAAGCCGATGGGTATTGGGTTTGTAAGCACCATTACCGGCGTTATTTTAGCCAGCAAAGGCTGGGAGTACGCATATACATTTCCCTACTCGCATCCGATGTTAACTATTATAACCTTAGGACAAGGGATGCATAGCAAAAACGGCCCGGGCGGAGCGCCGCATATTACCATTGATATTTTGACCAAAGAAATATTCGTTAGCCTGGCAATTGCCGTATTGGTTTTTATAGCCGGGTACTTTATTGTATTAAAGAAGAGTGTGAAATAATTTAAGTCCGGAAGTCGGAAAAGTCAGTAAAGTCCGGAAGGAAAAAATCTCGCAAAGAACTTAATCTTCCACAATCGGCATTCCGAATTAACTAACGTGGGTTAGCGTATCGGCTTTGGAAACACAGGCAGGCTTTCATGTCCCCCGGCATCAACGGATTGAACTGCAAAAAGGTAATTGTCTTTTGAATAGGCTAATGTTGCCGCAGGTTCTGTAAAGTAAAATTTCTTTTCCCAAACCGGGCTGCTGGTTTCGCGCATCAGCACATAATAGCCCGCAGGTTTTTTACCCATTTTTGGCGCTTCCCATCTTAACTCCGTTTTATTGGTCAACCCGCTGGTAACAATACCGACATTCTGCGGTTCGGCAGGGGCAAGGGCAAGGTTTGCCAGTACAGACAGGTTCATCCGCGCAACTTTTTGCACATAATTAAAATCTACAAAATCGGGTAAATCGCCGTAATCCACGCCGTTTTCAGTGCGGACATTCTGATGCTGGCGGTTAAAATCTTCATTCATTTCGGTAAAGCGTACCGCTGTAAAGCCCTGCTGTAAAAAGGGCACATGGTCACCGCCGCGCAGGTAGCGGTCGCGGCGGTAGATCAGTTTTACGTCTAATTGGTCAACATAGCGCTCGCCGGTTTCTTTGATATACCGGGCCAGCTCGCGCGATGGGCTGTCGTTCTCTCCGCCAAGGGCAATCAGGCCGGCGATCACGCGCTCGTTTCCGGCGGCTGTGGAGGGTATTCCTTCACTGAACACGCGCACACTGCGGTTGTCCTTTAAGTCCGTTTCCATACCATGCGTGTTACCAACAATATCATTGTTCAGCATGGCATCTATGTTCCAGTTTTCGGCCTTTGCCCGTTTAGCCACGTTTGTTGAGCCGTACAAGCCCTGTTCTTCACCTACCACCGACATGAAAATGATCGTTGCCGGGAACGACCTTTTTGCCATCACCCTTGCCAGCTCCATGGATACGGCTGTGCCCGACGCATCATCATTGGCGCCCGGTTCAATGCCGTTAGGGTCCATCACATCATTGATCCTTGAATCATAGTGGCCTGATACCATATAAATCCGTGTGTCTTTCGGATCGGTTCCTTTAAGGATAGCAAGCACGTTTTTTAAATGAACCGGCTTATCGATCCGCGTGCCTTTCGGCTGAGTAAACGTATCAAACTGTACCTTCATCCTTCCGCCCGATGAGGCCGCATATTTTTCATATTCTGCCTTTATCCAGTTGCGCGCGGCACCGCTGCCCTCGGTTTTGCTGGTGGTATCACTCAAAGTATGTCTCGATTTAAAACTAACCAGTTTGCGGATGGTGGCTTCGATGTTTTTGGATGACACCTCGTCAAGCATTTGTTTGATTGCAGCATCTTGTTTAATGGTGGTTTGGGCGTTTGCCTGTAGGATGAAAAATGCAGGGATGATGAAAATCAGGTATTTCATATTGTGATTTTATGTAAAGACGCAATGCTTTGTTTCTCTGGATGTTGTCTCTGAATATTGTGTAGTTGGTTGTGAAAATGAACACGTAAAGAGACGCAAAGTATTGCGTCTCTACGGGATAAACAAATTTTCAAAATTATTTTTGTTCAGATACCACTGATCCGGATTATCGCGAATGTAATTTACGATATTGAAATACTCTTTCTCGCTTCTGATTACCCTGTCATAATAACGAGGTTGCCACGAAAATTCAATATTATTAGTTGTCGCGTATGACTGAACGGATGATTTATAGCCACGGATAACAGAGGCGAGGTTGTTTCTTTGAGCGCCAAATTTATTATGCTCCCAAGTGATTTTTTCTGGCTTATTAATAAAAAGTATGCCGTGCAAATGATCAGGCATAATTACAAAATCATCTAATTCAACATACGGATGATACGTTGTTATATTCTCCCAGTTATCATGGGCTATTTCCCCAATTTGTGTTTTTTGTAGAGACGCAATACTTTGCGTCTCCGGGTTGTTTTTATTTTCGATTTCACCAAAATAGGGAAATCTGTCTTTAGTGCATATTGTTACGAAATATAAACCATGAGAACCATAATCCCAGCCAGGTAACCGCGCTGATGACACACGATATTTATTTTGGTAATAGTCCTCCATTTTTCCCGTAGAGACGCAATACTTTGCGTTTCTGGATGATTGATGATATGAAATTAGAGAGACGCAAAGTATTGCGTCTCTACATAGTTTTAATCAATATTTTCTTCTTCCTGCATCACATTACCTACCTGCTTAAAATTGCTTTTCACAAAATGGCACCAGTCGCATTCCTTTTTGCCGCAGCCGGTATTAAAATCGTGCGCCATAATTTTTTGATAAACTGTTTTTATCTGCTCTGTAACCTCTTCGGTATCCTGCGGGCTTATTACAATTTTCTCCTTATGGTATTCGCCTTCATTAACGGGTTCAACAAATTCAAATATAGTATTTATCACCTCCCAGTCAAGGCTATGGTCGTGGTCGATCAAAATTTTATAGAACACTGCCTGCCGCCAGTAATCGCCGCCGTATGGATGCTCGTTGGTTGGTCCGGATAGTTTGTCTTTGGCATATTTTACCTTTCCGGTTTTATAATCGACCACAGTTACCTGTTTGCCATCAATTTCCACTTTATCCAGGCTGCCTTTTATCGGCACGCCCGCAACCTCAACGTTTTTTATCGTTTTTTCAGTAAGGGCGTGCGTGTTCCACACCGTTATGTTCTGGTTGTAATAGGCCGGCAATATCTTTTCGCCGTAATCCAGCCGCAGTTTAAAATCTTCTTTGGTGAACGAATCACGGTTACGGTACATATACCAGCGAAATTCCTTCATAAAGTCGTCCGTCAGCGGGAACTCATCGCCGTTAGCCTTCATCATCCTGAAAGTTTTATTCAGCGTCCAGTGTACAGCCTGGCCAAATGTTGCCGAAGGGCTTTTTCCCGACGGAACCCGTATAAGGCACTGAAAATAAAACTTCAGCGGACAGTCCAAAAAGTTACTTAGATGGGTGACCGACAACGTGTAATTTTGCAGCAGCTGGTCGATATAGTTTTTATCCAGCAGTTCCACCTTAGGCTGTTCCGTTTCGCTAAACTGGATTGACATAAAATCCAGCATTGCATCCTCGGTTACTTTCGGATACTTAAGCTGCAAATGTGTATCGGCTAAAATTTCCCCGACGAATTGTGAAGCTTCCTGGTCCTTTCCGTTCTTGTCTTTGGCGGCATAGGAGATATTAAGACATTGTTTTGCACGGGTGATAGCCACGTAAAACAAGCGGCGCGCTTCTTCCTTTTGTGCGATATCGTCGTCCGGCGCTTGTGTTAGCGTATCCGGGTAGCTGAAACCATAATTACGACCTTTGCCATCCCATATTTTTTTGCTGCAGCCAATAAGAAACACGTGCTCAAACTCAAGGCCTTTTGAGCCGTGCGCCGTTAAAAAATTTACACCATTTTCCGAAAAGATGACCTGGTTAAGGGCGAGCCTTATCTTATTATCCTGCATCAGCTTGATGGTAGCAACCAACTCGGCTACTTTGATTGCCGGATTTTTGCGGCTCTCATCCTTCAAAAAATCAAAGAAATTGGTGAGTACCTGCATATACCAGCCTTTGTCGGGCTGCTGCATAATGTATTTGAGGATACCCATCTTAGCGATAACCTGTTGAAAAAGCTGCTGCAGCGTGTTACTAGCCGAAAACTTTAACAAGTAATCAATATCGTTCACCAGGAATTTCATTTCATGGTTTGGCACCTGGTCAAATAATCCCTGTTGAACCGGTACACGCATTTGGCTGATGTACCTGCGTAATGAAGTTTTGGGTTCATTGTTATTTGAGGTCGAATAATTTTCTTTTGCTACCGCGACACTCGCTTTGGCAATTTCAATCGGCGGAATGTCGAAAAAATCATAATGCATGATCTCGAACAGCAACTCGTCTCCACTATATGGCGAGTCCATTTCCATGGCGAGATAGCGCAAGATATTGATGATCTTCTCACCGAAAGGCAAGGTGAAAATATCGATCTTCCGTTTGCTGTTTACCGCGATATGCTGCGTATCGAGATACTGAACCAACTCTTCAACCTGGCTATGGTTACGGTAAATCACCGCGATTTCGCCCGGCTCGGTACCTTTTTCAAGCAAGTGCTTTATTTGCCCGGCTACATGTACCATTTCCTTTTCGGGATTTTCATATTCGCTTATTACTGGCTCAACCACCAGCTCATTGAATCGCGGGTGGGCTGCTTCCAGGTTTTTGTCGAGCGAAAGCTGCGATGTCAGCCGCTCACGGTTGTTGCTGATGAGCGCCTTTGAAATATCAAGGATGTGCTGGTTTGAGCGGTAGTTGTGCTTTAGCACAACGGTATGCAGCGTATTCACATGATCACCGGCAAAGTCGAGGATGTTCTTCATGTTTGCCCCCTGGAACTTAAAGATCGACTGGTCGTCATCCCCCACCACAAATACGTTTGGCGTATCCCAGTAATTTATGATAAATTTCAACAACTCGTTTTGCGAACCGCTGGTATCCTGGAACTCGTCGACCAATATATACTGATAACGCTCCTGGTAAAGGCGCAGCAAATCTTCGTTTTCACTGAATGCCTTTAGCACCCATTGGATCATGTCGTCGTAATCATAGCGGCCGCGGTGCTTCATTTTGGCATCGAAGCTGTGGTATTCAGCTACGGCAGCGAGCAGTTTTTTCATCAAAGCATGCGCCTCGTCGATGTCCTTTTGCTTCGGATCGCCGATTTTGATGCCCTTTGCAGGATTTGCACGTTTGTATATATAAGCTTCGCGTGTTGGTAAATCGGCCAGGTAATTTTTAACTGCCTCTTCTATTGTGGCAATGTCCCAGTTTTCCCTTTTCATATCCGAGAAAAGGCTTTTTAACCTTGGCGCATCGTAATATTTATCCCCGGTAAAGCGCTTTAGTAAATGTTCATTCGGAAATTCATCCACCAGCTCTTGGAAAAGCATCGCCGATTCCAGGTCAGATAAAGCATCGAGGTTCAGTTTGCCAAAATAATCCAGGTTTTCCTGGATGATCTCATTACAAAAAGCATGGAAGGTATAGATATTCACCCGGTAAGCATCCGGCCCAATAAATTCAAAAAGACGTTTGCGCATGGCCACCGCTCCGGCGTCGGTATAAGTCAAACATAGAATCTCGTGCGCATTGGCGTCCGTTTCGGTTAATATTTTACCAATGCGGGCGGCAAGTATTTGGGTTTTTCCAGTTCCCGGCCCGGCGATAACCAAAACAGGGCCGTCAATTTTATTAACCGCCGCCAATTGCTCGGGGTTTAGTTGGGCAAGCGCCTGCTGGAATTTTTCGTTGTATTTGTTGGGGGAGGATTGCATATTGAAAACAGATGATGTTGAACAGAAAGAACAGAAAAGACGTTTCCTATAAGGCTGGCTCCTGCCTGTTATCCCAAAAGAACAAAAGGGTTATGTATCCTTCGTGAATATCGTAAAATAAAGAAGCCTGAGGGGAGATAACAGCTTGTCTGACATTGTTGTTAATGGATGCCTTGTACATATAAGGCTGTTCAGAAATAGCGATAATGCTTTTTGCGTGTGCCTTACAAAAGTTTGTGCCGATTTTTCGCTCCATCTACTTTCAATAAAGCTAACGACGCTATCGAATGTTTCAGTTGCTTCATCTGACCAAAATACCTTTAAACTCATAGGTATTCTGCCGCCTGTTTCCTTCCCCTTTCTATTCCGGCCTTTACATGCTCTGGTAAATCATTCCAAAAATCCTTGTCATGGTTTTCAAAAACTTCTTTAATTTGAAGCAGCACGGTTTCGTCTTCAGTTTGAAGTAGTCGTTTGGCTAATTCTATTTTTTCGGTTTGTAAATCCATATTCAAATTTACCATAAAATCGCGGTTTAAACAATCTTCTCGATCAGACAAACGGCATAGGCAACCACGCCTTCCTGGCGGCCGATAAAACCCAGTTTTTCGTTGGTGGTGGCTTTTATGGAAATGTCGTCTTCACTGATACCGGCGGCTGCGGCGATATTGGTTTTCATTGCAGGAATATGCGGGTTTATTTTGGGCTCCTCCAGGCAAACCATAGCGTCGATGTTACCGATTTGCCAGCCTTTTTCTTCCAAAAGCTTCATCACGTGTTGCAGCAGGATCAAGCTGCTGATGCCTTTCCACTTATTATCGGTGTTTGAAAAATGGTAGCCGATGTCGCGCAGGTTGGCCGCGCCTAATATTGCATCGCATATGGCATGTAAAAGCACATCAGCATCCGAATGGCCAAATGCGCCTGAATGATGATCAAGATCTACACCGCCTAAAATAAATGGGTGCTGCTCTTTCATTTGGTGAACATCAAAACCAAATCCAACCCGGATCTTTCCCATTATTTTTTTGTTGCGTTTTTTATGCCGCCGAAATTAGCACTCAAGGTAAAACGAAGGGTGTTAGCAAGCGGGCTATTTTGCTGGCTGGCAGCCAGGTATGAAAAGTCGAATGTTAAATCATTGTATTTATAACCAACGCCAAAAGTGAGGTAATGCGCACCGCCTTTGTTAGCATTCTGGTAAAAATAACCGGTTCGTAATGCGAACATATGCCTATACCAGTATTCAATACCGGGCGAAAAAGTTATTTCCTGGATTTCTTCCCTGAATCCGCCGGGCGCATCGGTAAATGACCCAAAAATGCCTGCCGGAACAGATACATTATCATCTGTCCCTTTAATAATATTACCGTCGGCATCTCTTATTGGAGGTGTCGGCACCAGCAGTTTGTTTAAATCAAGTGTAACAGTTAGCTGGTTAAAATCATCCAGGTTCCAGGTGTTGGCAGCCCCTATTTTTAAATTAGCCGGTAAAAAATATTGCGAACCATTATCACTATAGCTAATTTTTGAGCCGATATTCGAAATATTTACCCCGAACGAGAATATCGCATCCTTGCCGAATTGCTGCGTCGGTTTGGTGTAGAATAGTGAAACGCCCGCAGCTACTGAATTGCCGGCCTTTGCCTGCGTTCCGGAACCGGTTGAAAAAAAAGCGTTGGATAAATTTGAATGTATAAATCCCATGTTTAATCCGAGCGAAAAATTATCGCCAAACTTGCGGGCAAAAGAGCCATTAAGCGAAAATTCATATGGGCTGTATGTTCCCTGGCTGTTTTGGCTCATATCAGTTAACTGAATGGTCCCATAATTAAAATAACGCAGGGATAAGCCGATGGCATTACGGTCGCTTATTTTATGAGCATAACTGAGGTAAGATAAACTGATATCGGGCACCAACTGCCGTAACCACGGACTGTAAGAGACAGAAACATCATTGTCGTTTTCAAGAAATACCAGCTTGGCAGGGTTCCAGTAATTGGCGTTGGCATCCGGCGTAATGGCTACGCCGGCATCGCCTAAGGCGCCTGAACGCGAATCAGGCGTTATATTTAAAAAGGGAACAGCCGTTGGTATAGCCGATAAACCAGAGCCGTTGGTATTTGTTCCCGTCGACTGTGCAAAAACAATAAATGGCAGCGAAAGCATGGCAAAAACAGGAATGCCTTTTTTCAAACAAAACTTCATCGGCGCAATATACTTTTAATAATTTTCAAATAATAAAAATAGCTTAATCACAGTTAATACGTATAGTTATTTGAATAAGTTTTTTATCAAAATTCCATTTTATTGAAACCAGTTTTTGATTTTTACGTTTAAAAGTTTCTACTGGATAAAGTTCCCCGATACAATTAGCGGGAATTAAATTAGAAATTTATGCAAAATGTGTTAAATTTACCCGTCTTAAAATAATTGTAAGTAAATATGAAAGTACTTTTTACGAAGACTGCTATCGTGCTGTTTGGCTTAGGGACCGTGATTTGCAGCTGCAGTAAACAGCAGAAATCTGCTAAAACAGGCATTGTATATAATGACAAAACCAACGGTGGCTATGAACGCTTCCGCCAGACACATCCGGCTCCGGGCCCCGGCCTTATCCCAATTGAGGGTGGTACTTTTGTGATGGGTGGCAGTGCCGACCAGGATGTGACATACGATTATAATAACGTACGCCGCAGGGTAACAGTGCCTTCTTTTTATATGGATGAAACTGAAGTTGCCAACCAGGATTGGTTGGACTACCTGCATTGGATAAGCGTTACTTACCCGCAAGACCGCGAATTATATTACAACGCGCTGCCCGATACATTGGTTTGGCGTAAACCGTTGTCGTATAATGAGCCTTATGTAGATAACTATTTGAGACACCCTGCTTTCCAGGACTATCCTGTTGTTGGTGTAACATGGGACCAGGCACAGGATTATTGCGCATGGCGCACCGACCGGACGAATGAGAATATTTTACGTTTAACCGGGCGCATGGCTTCATGGAAAGATATTTCGGGCGGTGCAAAGGGTAAAAACGGCCAGGCCGTTGCGGCACCTTCCGGTAAGGACGCGTTTAACACAGATATTTATTTGAACGGACAACTGACCGGCCCCGGATACGACGGAAAAAATATGATGCCGAATTTAAGTCCGGGCGCTAAGACAACTGCTGCTAACGGTAAAGCAGGCAAGCCTGTACGCCCGGTGCGTATAGAAGATGGTATTTTGAAACAAGCTTATCGTTTGCCATCAGAGGCTGAGTGGGAATATGCCGCTTTAGCATTAATAGGCAACACGCAATTCGAAAATATCAATGATGGTAAAATATACCCATGGAACGGTATGGGTGTGCGCTCTGCAAAAAGGGCTACCCGTGGTATGATCATGGCCAACTTTAAGCGCGGCTTGGGTGACAACATGGGTGTTGGCGGTTACTTGAACGATAAAGCTGATATCACGGCCCCTGTCAGATCAAACCAGCCGAACGATTTCGGCCTGTATAACATGGCAGGTAACGTAAATGAGTGGGTTGAGGATACTTATCGCCAAACTTCATTTGAAGAGTTTGATGATTTTAACCCATTCCGTGGAAATCAATATACCAATAAGCGTGTAGCTGATGCAACAAAAGGGTTATATGCAAAGGATAAATATGGCCGCCCTATTAAAGACGCTGCAAAGGCAAATAAGAAATTAAAATATAGCGAATTACTGGCTTTGCAACAATCACAAAATGCCAATGTTGCCAATGCAGCGGGAACAACTGGTAACGCGGCAGTCACAACTCCGGGCGTTACTGCAAATGCTCCTTTAACCTCGCAAAAAAATTCACTGCAGGGCAAACCATTTAACCCCGATTTGAGAGGTTATGGCGATACTGTTAATACGACATTGTACGGTACCACTACATTGGTAAACGACCATTCGAAAGTTTATAAAGGCGGTTCCTGGAATGATTTGGCTTTTTGGTTAAACCCGGCAACACGTCGCTTTATGGATGAAGATGAATCAACTGCCGAAGTAGGTTTCCGTTGCGCCATGACCATGGTTGGTGCAGCAGAGATTCACCCTGAGGGCAAGCCGCATTTTAGCGTGAAAAAGCAAAAGGCCTATAAAGCTAAATAACTTACTAAGCAAGTTCGACATAAAACAGAAAAAGCGGGATTTTCCCGCTTTTTCTGTTTTATGCTATTCATTTCCGGTTATATTTAAAATACCAATAATATTTGCCCTTTTTCGACCTTGTCACCGGCTTTTATCTTTACCGTTTTAACCACCACATCCGCGGGAGCTTTAATGATATTTTCCATTTTCATGGCCTCTAGCACAAAAAGGTTATCCCCCTTTTTAATTTCCATCCCCTCGCCAACAAAAACTTTTAATACCATCCCTGGCATTGGCGCCTTTATATCACTGATCTTAGCCGTGTTTAAATCGCTTAAGCCTAATTGATCCAGTAAAATGTCAAACTGGTCTTTCGCTGTAATTGTGTAAATATTATTATTAACCTTTATTTCGGCTGTTTTAGCCTGGCCGTTAAATGTTATCACTTCAACATTAAACGATTTCAGGTTATTGACTATATGCCAGTTTGAGCCATTTATTTGTTTGGTATCGGCGGTTATGGTTTCCCCATTTATTTTTAACTCTTCTCCCTTTTTATCAGTGTTGAAATTGTATTTCCCGTTTACGTTTAGCTGGTACATTGAGAGGGTGGAGGTTAAAGGTTAGTTGATGATCTGTTCATTTTCAAAATAGGCAATAAAAATCAACGAAATCAAATAAATCATTCAAAATCAGCGGCCCTTATTGCGTTAATGCATATTGTACCAGGTTGGCGCCCATTTTTAACGCTTTTAAGCGATTTTCCTGGGTGTCACCGGCATACGTGCCGTAATCTTCCCATCCATTGCCTAAGTCGCACTCATAGGTGTAAAAACAAACAAGGCGTCCCTTGTAAATCAACCCGAAACCCTGCGGCCGTTTACCATCATGTTCATGTATTTTTGGCAGACCCATCGGAAAACTAAATTTCTGATGATAAATAGGATGATTCAAAGGCAACTCTACGAAATCGAGCTCCGGAAAAACCCTTTTCATCTGCGGGCGGATGAATTGGTCGAGCCCATAGTTGTCGTCGATATGCAAAAAACCGCCGCCGGTTAAATACTTCCGCAGGTTGCGGGCTTCCTGGTCGGAAAATATAACATTGCCGTGGCCGGTCATAAATATAAAAGGATAATTAAACAGTTCGGCGCTGCCGGCTTCCACTACTTCGTCTTCCGGCTGAAAGTTGGTTTTAAGATTTTCGTTACAAAATTTGATCAGGTTAGGAAGCGCTGTCCTGTCGCCATACCAGTCGCCACCGCCATTATATTTAAGCTTAGCCATTTTATAGGTAGGCGGAGTAAAGCTGGTAGTTATGCCAGTCAATATTAACGCAACAACTAAACAGGCGGCTTTTCTCATCTTACCGGTTTAAAAAATTCACTTCGAAGACTGCTTCCAGTGCGGCGGTTTCTGTTCTTAAACGGCTTTCTCCCAAACTAATTGCTTTGTATCCATTTTGCAAAGCCAGGTCAATTTCAGCAGGGGAGAAATCTCCTTCGGGCCCTATTAATATTAAATACCGTCCATGAAGTTCCAAAGCTGATTGAAGGTTGATTTTATCCCCTTTATCGCAATGCGCGATGAATTTTTGACCATCAAACGGTTTCGATAAAAGCTGGTTGAATGTAATGGCTTCATTTAGTACCGGGTGGTAAGCTTTTATCGATTGTTTTATTGCCGAGGTTATGATTTTGTTTAATCGGTCAACCTTTATCTCCTTGCGCTCGGAACGATGGCAGATAATCGGCGATATTTCATCGATACCGATCTCTGTCGCTTTTTCAAGAAACCATTCCGTCCGCTCGATATTTTTGGTTGGCGCAACGGCAATATGTAAATAATGGTTTCTTTTATTAAACGCTGTAGTAACGGAATTTATTTGCAGAACAGTTCTTTTGGGATGTGCATCCTGGATGTGGGCATTATATAGGCCGCCTTTGCCATCGATCAATTGTACCTCAGCACCTGTCTCCAGCCGTAAAACCCTTATGCAGTGCTTGCTCTCCTCTTCACTGAGTATATAATGAGAATGTGTGGGATTAATGTCAGGCGTGTAGAAGAGTTGCATTGGAATTTGGCAGATTAGTGTAAATCTACTGCATCTTCCTCATTTATCAGCAGTTCGAGCTTTACCGATTCAATATTTTGGTCGGATTTTTTTAGCACAGTGATGTTATAGCCGTTTGATTCCTTTTGTTCACCAACCTCCGGTATTTTACCAAATATGTCGCCAAGCCAGCCGGAAACAGTGTCAAAGTCGCCATCTTCGGGAAGGTCGTGCGGCAGATGCTCGTTTACGTCGTAAATAGGAGCGAGGGCGTTTACAATAAATTCGCGTTCGTTTACCTTTTCAACAATCGGTTTTTCTTCGTCGTACTCGTCCTGTATTTCGCCAACCAGCTCTTCCACGATATCTTCCAGGGTTACCATTCCCGCTGTTCCGCCAAACTCATCCGACACAATGGCTATCTGGATACGCTTTTGCTGCAGTTCGGCCATCAGGTCGTTTATTTTCTTTGTTTCGGGAACGAAATAAGGTTTACGGATGATATCCTTTAAAATAATTTCTTCGTTACGTGCCAGCAGGGGTAAAATATCCTTGGCATGCACAATGCCCACAATTTTATCGATCACATCGTCGTAAACAGGCATGCGCGAATAACCTTCCGTGATCAGCAGTTCAAGTAATTCGTCTTTTTGCGTGTTGATGTCAACCCCTGATATTTTTGTGCGGGGAACCATGATGTTTTTAACCACGCGTTCATTGAAATCAAATACGTTCTGGATGAGCTCGTGCTCGTTGGAGTCGATAGCGCCGGTTTCCTTGCCCTGTTCAAGCAGGTACTGCAATTCTTCGGAACTATGGTGTGCTTCGCCCGTTACTGTTTGTATCCCGATGAGCCTTAGTATAAAATTGGCAAGTCCGTTTAAAGCCCAGATTATCGGGCGGAAAACAACATAAAAAAAGCGCAGCGGCAGGGAAATGGTCATTACCGTACGTACCGACCTTTGAATGGCTATTGACTTTGGCGCAAGTTCGCCGAATACGATATGAAAAATAGTAATAAAGGCAAATGCTACCACATGGCTGGTATCAATTATAAAAACTGAAGTAATATTTAAGCCCAGGCTTAAAAACATCCGCAGCATTAAAGCAGTTACTACCGACTGCCCGAACCAGCCCAGCCCTAACGATGCAATGGTAATACCGAGCTGCGTAGCCGCCAGGTAACCATCGAGGTTATGCATAATGCCACGGGCTATTTTGGCAACCGGGCTGCCGGACTTTGCCTTCAGCTCAATTTGTGAGCCCCGAACACGTACCATGGCAAATTCCGCAGCTACAAAAAAGCCGTTGAGCAGCACCAGGAAAAAGGTCAGAAAAAGGTATAAGCCGTTTATTTCAAGGTCAGGGTGCATGTACTATGATTGATAAACCGGGAAGGTAGAATTGTACAATTCCATACTTTCCTTTATTACTTTATGCGCATACCGCATGCCTAAAAGGTGTTCGATCGTTACGTTTTTTCCTTCGAGTTTTTTATAATCCTTAAAAAAACGTACGATTTCGGTCATCGCATGGGGCGGCAGTTCGCCCAGGTCGTTAACATAGTTAATCGACATGTCGTTTTTTGCTACCGCGATAATTTTATCGTCCTGCTCGCCATTATCCACCATATGCATTACGCCAATTACTTTTGCTTCAATAATAGCCATCGGAAATACGTCGATGGAGCAAAGCACGAGGATGTCCAGCGGGTCATTGTCGTCGCAATAGGTTTGCGGGATAAAGCCATAGTTAGCCGGATACATCACAGAAGAAAACAATACCCGGTCGAGCTTTAATAAGCCCGATGGTTTGTCAATTTCATATTTCGCTTTTGAGCCTTTTGGGATCTCAATAACTGCGTTAACAATTTCGGGGACGTTATCACCGGGCGAAACCTGGTGCCAGGGATGTTGTGTACTCATTTAATTTTCTATTTTAGTTCATTGACATTTTCGCGTTTTTGCAATGTCTTTTTTAACAAAGCAAAAATCAGCGGAATTGTTGTAATTATTATTAACCCCAGAATTACATATTCCAGGTAATCCTGCAAGCGTGGATATCTTCGTCCTAAGAAGAACCCGGCCAACGTAAAAATGGTGACCCAGGCAATACTACCCGTAAAGTTGTACAGGGTAAATTTTTTAAGGTCTACTTTTACGATGCCTGCAAAGATAGGTGCAAATGTTCGGATAATCGGGAAAAATCTGCCTAATATCAAAGCCATTCCACCATGTTTGGTATAAAACTCCTCAGCAAGCTCAATATACCGCCGTTTAAAGAATATTGAATTATTCCTCCTAAATAATCTTCGGCCAGCCCGGTAACCAAACCAGTACCCCGTATAATTGCCGAGTATGCCCGCTGCAATAAGCGAAAAGACGAGTGTATAGATTGAAACATTAAATCTTCCGGTTGAGCACAGTAGCCCTGAAGTAAATAAAAGATAATCCCCAGGCAGAAAAAAACCGAAGAACAACCCTGTTTCAGCAAAAACAACAATAAGCAGGATATAGAATCCAAGGCTTATAATTGATTGCGCGTCAGTTAGATTTTGTAGATATTCCCAAAAACTTGTCATCCGCTATATCTGTAAAATTACAAATAATAAAATCAATTTGTAATGCTCTCGTTACAGATTATAAAAGGTTGGATATCAAAGCAGGAAATAAACCGATAACAATGGTTGCCAATGCCGAAATGCCAAGTACGAATTTATAGTATGCTGGTACGGTTACCTCATCACGGTCGGCATCACGGAAGTACATGGCGATGATAACCCTGAAATAATAAAATATACTGATTATGGCATTCACCACGGCTAGTATAACCAATATTACCTGGTATTGTCTTAACGCGGCCGAGAACATAAAGAACTTACCGATAAAGCCTGCTGTAAGCGGTATACCCGCTAATGAAAGCATTGCGATCGTTAAGGTTAGGGCTAGGAACGGATTCTTTTTTGCAAGGCCGTTGAAGCTCTCGAAACTATCGCTGCCTGATTGCTGGTGAACCAGTATGAGCGCGCCAAAGGCGATGATGGAAGCAATGGAATAAGCGGTTGCATACATAAAAACCGAACTGGCTGAACTTGCGCCTAAAGCGACAATTGCAAACAGCAGGTAACCCGCATGTGAAATACTCGAAAATGCCAGCATACGCTTGAAGCTTTGCTGGTATATGGCTGTTATGTTACCGATGAAAAGTGTGACAATGGTAATAACCAGTAATACCGGCACCCAAAAGTCAGAGAGCGGGGCAAAGCAAGCAGTAAACAACCGAAGGAATGCAGCGAAACCCGCCGTTTTTGCGACGGTTGACATGAAGGCTGTTATTAATGTTGGCGAACCTTCGTATACATCCGGTGTCCAGAAATGGAAAGGGGCTACACCCACCTTAAAGCAAAGGCCAACGATAATTAAAAGAATACCCGTGTAAAACATCGGGTCGATGTTGTGCGGATGTTCAACAACCCAATTACGTATAGCCTCCAGGTTAAATGAGCCTGCCGAGCCGTAAATTAATGTTATCCCGAATAACAGGAAGCCGGTCGAAAAAGCGCCCATCAGGAAGTATTTTAAAGCCGCTTCGTTAGAGGCAAAGTCGCTCTTTTTTATCCCCGCAAGGATATACAAACTTACCGACATGATCTCGATACCGATGAAAAGCATCGTAAGGTTATAAAACGAAACCATTACAATGATGCCAGCCAGCGAAAATAATATGATGGCGTAATACTCGGCGATGTGATTGCTGATCCGTTCAAAATAGCCTTTTGACAGCAATAATATCAGCAGCGTTGATGCAATGGTGATAACTGAAAATGCGATGGAGAAATTATCGAACAGCATCATGCCGTGATAGATGGGCTGCGCGCTGTCGTTCCATTGGGCAATGCTTAAACCTGCTGCTGCCAGTAAACCAACAATGGTAACAGGCAACAAAGCTTTTTGGGCCTTATATAAGCCAAAATATAAAAGCAGTATCGGTAATATGGATATAATTATTAATGTATTCATTATTTTACTTGCGCAAATTTTTCATTCACTGTATGAACTAAATTACTAACGGCCGCCTCGGATATGTGCAAAATAGGCTGCGGATAAATTCCGATAACGATAATCAAAGCACAGATGATACCGAGTACCAGTACTTCTGAACCGCTGATATCGGCGAATAACGCGGTCAACGCATTTGTTTCGCCCTGCATTACTTTCTTATACATACGCAGCATATAAACCGCGCCGAATATCATGGTTAAACCTGCAATCGCAGCGGCCCATATGTCAAACTGGAACACGCTGTTCAGCAATAAAAACTCGCCCACGAAACCGTTGGTAAGCGGTAAAGCTACCGTGCCCAGTACGATAATCAGGAATGCCAATGCAAACTTTGGCGCCACTTTGGCAATGCCGCCCATGTCGCTGGTATCGCGGGTATTTAGACGGCGGCTGATGATATCCCAGATAAAGAATAAACCAACGACGTTGATACCATGGCTCAGCATTTGAATCATAGCGCCTTGTATACCCTGCAGTGTAAATGCGAATATACCTGCCGATATTAAACCTACGTGAGCTATTGATGAATAAGCAACAAGGCGTTTTCCGTCTTTTTGCTTAAACGCGATAACAGAAGCATAAACAATACCAATGATAGAAAGCACAATTGCAAACGTGCGCCATTCTAAAAATCCTAAAGGCGCATTTGGTATCAGCCAGCGGATAACGCCGTAAATACCCATCTTTAGCATAATACCCGACAATAGCATAGTTCCTGCCGAGGGCGCTTCGGTATAGGTATCGGGCTGCCAGGTATGGAAAGGGAATACCGGCATTTTAATAGCAAATGCCAGAAAGAATGCCCAGAATACCCACGATTGGTGGTGCGCATCCAAACCTAAATTATAAAATTGGAAAAGGTCGTACGTTTTTGAAGGGGTTTGAAGGTACAGGTAAATAATACCCAGCAGCATAAATAAGGAACCCGAAAACGTATAGATAAAAAACTTAAGCGTAATGCGGATGCGGTTTTCGCCACCCCAAAGGGCGCAGATAAAGTAGATCGGTATCAGCGCCGCTTCCCATCCCACGTAAAATAAAAAGCCATCTAATGCTGTAAATACCACCAGCATACCTGCCTGCATAAACAGGATAAGGGCGTAAAAAGCCGGGGCATTTTTATACTCGTGCTTGTAAGTGGTTAAAATGATAAGGGGAACCAGCAGGGTGGTTAATAAAACCATAATCATGCTGATGCCGTCTATACCTGCATTGAAATAAATACCCAATTTAGGTATCCATGGAATATCAACAGCAAATTGCGTGGTGGCGTCGGGTATAAATTTCGACAAGAATACAGCTGCTACGGCCAGTTCGGCAACAGCAAAAGCCAACGCGGCGTGTTTGGCTGCGCCGTTTTTAAATAGTAAAACAGCAAGGCCCGCAATTACCGGTAAAAAAATTAAAATACTAACCGTCATTTTATTTTGTAAACGTTACTCGTTTTTTATGCTTTAACTAAAATGTACATTAACACCGATACAATGCCGGCAACCATCATGAATATATAGAAACCCACATTACCGGATTGCAATAAGCGCAGGCCTTTGCTGGTTTCAACAGTTCCTTTACCCAAACCGTTCACAATACCATCGATACCCATCCGGTCGATCACTTTGTAGAAGAATACGGATAGCGCATCCAGCGGTTTGCGGATAATGGTGTCATAAAACTCATCGAAATAAAACTTATGGTACGACAGGTCGATCAATGCCGGGCGCTGTTCCGCATCAGAAACTGGCACGTGTGCGTTTTTGATGTATTTAATATAAGCGTATATCAACGCAAGCACCGCGCCCGCAACTGATATCGCCATTAAAATTAAGTCCGTTTGCTCAGCAGTCGGTGCGTGAGTAATCAACGCGGCCGAATCTTTAAATACCGGGGCCAGGAAATGCGCCAGCCAATGATGGCCGCCTAACGATTCGGGCACACCGATAAAACCACCCACTATCGACAATACAGCTAATATGATAAGCGGAACGGTCATGGTCGGAGGAGACTCGTGTAAATGATGCTCCTGTTCTTCGGTTCCGCGGAACTTGCCGTAGAAGGTAAGAAACAGCATGCGGAACATATAGAAAGATGTAAACATGGCGGTAATAACGCCGATGATATACATGATAGGGCTTTGTACAAATACGTTTGCTAATATCTCGTCTTTAGAAAAGAATCCGGCAAACGGCGGGATACCCGAAATGGCGATGGTGCCGATAAGCATGGTGATAAACGTTACCGGTAGCTTACCTTTAAGGCCGCCCATATTGCGCATATCCTGCTCGCCGCTTACGGCGTGAATAACCGAACCCGCACCAAGGAATAATAAAGCCTTAAAGAACGCATGGGTCAATACGTGGAAGAACGCGCCGGTATAAGCGCCTACACCCAGGCCTAAAAACATATAGCCCAATTGGGATACGGTTGAATAAGCCAGCACCTTTTTTATATCTGTTTGCGATAATGCGATAAGGGCTGCTACTACGGCGGTACATAATCCCACTATAGCCACCACATGCATCGTTATAGGTGCGTGGGTAAATAATATGTTCGAGCGCGCTATCATGTATACGCCCGCTGTAACCATGGTTGCAGCGTGTATCAATGCAGATACAGGCGTTGGTCCGGCCATTGCATCTGGCAGCCAGGTAAACAGTGGTAATTGCGCTGATTTACCTATCGCGCCCACGAATAATAGTATTGCTATAATTTCAAACGGCGCGGCAGCAAACTGGTGCGTCGCAGCTTTCGGGAATATATCTGCAAAGGCGGCACTACCGAAAGTATTGATAATGATGAATACGCCAATGATAAAACCTAAATCGCCGATACGGTTCATAATGAAGGCTTTTTTAGCGGCATCGGCATAATCGGGATTGGTATACCAGAAACCGATAAGCAGGTAGGAGCAAAGCCCCACACCTTCCCAGCCGATGAACATCACCAGGTAATTCGACCCCAAAACCAGCAACAGCATAAAGAACACGAACAGGTTGAGGTAGGCGAAAAATTTGCCGTAACCTGCATCATCGTGCATATACCCTACAGAATATAAATGAATTAGGAAACCTACGCCGGTTATAATCAGGAGCATTAACGCGCTCAATTGGTCGACCAGGAAAGAAAAGGATAACTTGAACATGCCAACTGAAAACCAGTCAAATACGGTAACGTTAATTGGGGACCCAGTTGAGTGTACTTGTAAGAAAGCGCCCACGCTTAACCCAAAAGACAGCAATACCATAAAACTGCCTACAAAGCCGATAATGCTCTTTGATAAGGTATTACGGCCAAGGCCGTTTATAATAAAACCGGCTAACGGCAGGATAGGAATAAGCCAGATGTATTTATCCATTTTGTATTTTAATAGTACTACGTCATTGCGAGGAACGAAGCAATCCCCGATTTGCAAATCCGCTATGCATAGTTTAGGATTGCTTCGTTCCTCGCAATGACGCGCGTTTTTTAATTTGTAACTTTACTTACCACTTTAACCTGTTCAATACATTCGTATCTATCGAGTTTGTATTGCGATAGATCATCACGATGATCGCTAACCCAACCGCTACTTCGGCAGCTGCAAGGGCCATGATGAAAAACACGAAAACCTGTCCTGTCGCATCTCCGCGATAAACGGAAAAAGCGGCTAGCAACAGGTTCACTGAATTCAGCATTAGCTCGATCGACATAAATATCACGATGGCATTTCGGCGTATCAGTACTCCGATTACACCTATCGAAAATACGATAGCGCATAACAGGATATAATGGTTTAGCGGTATTGCTTGTATGTTTGTTGATATGGTTTCCATCAGGCAGTTTTAGGGTCTTTAGTGGCCAGTAAAACAGCACCTACCATTGCCGATAACAGCAGTATGGACGATACTTCAAATGGCAGTAAATATTCGTTGAACAGTATCTTACCTAAATTTTTTACCAGGCCAAGATTAGCGTCCTGCAGCACAACCGGGTGCGAAACGCCGAATGCTCTAAGAGCAGCCACGATCGTCACTAAAAAACAGCCTCCGCCGATAACGCCCGCAAGCTTTACCAGGTTTGATTTACGCAGCTCCGATTCCTTATTCAGGTTGATCAGCATCAGCGTGTACAGGAACAACACCAGTATTGCGCCCATGTAAACGATGAAGTTTACAATAGCCAAAAACTGGGCATTCATCAAAATGTAATGGATGGTAAATGTGAAGAATGTTAGTATCAGGTAAAGAATACTATGTACAGGATTTTTCGCAGAAATAACCAGTATTGAAAAGAATATGGATAGAAATGCGATGAAGTAAAATGTACTCATGGTTGATTTTGCAAATACCTTTACCCCTAAAAAAGGTAGGGGCAAAGGTATAAAACTTCTTTATTGATTTAAGGGAGCCTCTACTAATTTGTCTTTGCCGTAAATAAAATCTTTTCTTAAAAACTCGGATGGTACATAGTCGCCATCGAGGTAGATCGCCTCTTTCGGGCAAGCCTCTTCGCACAAGCCGCAAAAAATGCAGCGCAGCATATTTATCTCGTAAACGGCGGCATACTTTTCTTCGCGGTACAGGTTTTCTTCACCTTTCTGGCGCTCGGCGGCTATCATGGTGATAGCTTCCGCCGGACAGGATAAGGCGCATAAACCACACGCTGTACAACGCTCGCGGCCATCTTCATCGCGCTTAAGCGAGTGCATACCGCGGAAGTTTTCCGAAAACTCGCGTCTCTCCTCGGGGAAGCTGATGGTTACCGGTTTCCTGAAGAAGTGCTTCGCGGTAATGGCAAGACCCGATAAAATAGAAGGCAAATAGATCCGCTCCCAAAAATTGAGCGGCTTTGATTCTACTTCTTTACGTTTATTACTTAATGATTCCATTTTAACTATCTATTGAGAAAAGTAATAACAACTCCGGTTATAATAATATTGGCAATTGCCAGCGGGATCAATGTTTTCCAACCGAGGTCCATTAACTGGTCGTAGCGGAAACGGGGAACGGTCCAGCGCACCCACATGAAAAAGAATATAAAGAAAAATACCTTCATGAATAGCGCGATCATACCCAATATAGTTACCCAATTTTCCGACAGGCCTAAATGATGCATGAACGGGAAGTTATAGCCGCCAAAATAAAGCGTTGCCATTACTGCGCTGGATACAAACATGTTGATGTACTCGGCAAACAGGTAAAAACCCAGTTTCATGGATGAGTATTCGGTGTGATAACCACCTACTAGTTCGGTTTCGCACTCGGGCAAATCAAACGGTGTACGGTTTGTTTCAGCAAAAGCGCATACAATGAAAATAATGAAACCCAGCGGCTGTTTGAATACATTCCAGGTGAACCAGCCATTCGACCAGAAGCCGTGTTGCTGCTCGGCAATTTCGCGCAGGCTTAATGTACCGGTCATCATTAACAAAGCAATGATGGACAGTCCCATTGAAATTTCGTAGCTGATATTTTGTGATGCAGCGCGGATAGCACCCAGCAATGAATATTTATTGTTTGACGCCCAGCCACCTATCATCACACCATATACGCCTAATGAAACTACACCGAATATGTATAAAATGCCTACGTTAATATCGGTAACCTGCAGGTCGACCACATGCGAGCCAATGGTTAATTTTTGTCCCCATGGAATTACTGCCGAGCCGATACAAGCCGTTAATATAGCCATTGAAGGCCCCGCAATAAACAGGAATGCGCTGGCATTAATAGGAATGATCTCCTCTTTCAAAAACATCTTGGCACCATCAGCAAGCGGCTGCAAAATACCGAACGGGCCGGCACGGTTAGGGCCGATCCTGTCCTGAAAGAATGCTGCTACCTTACGTTCGGCGTAGGTTGAGTACATAGCTACCAATAAGCTGATCGCAAATATGATCACTATCAGTATAAATTTTATTATAATATCTGCGACTCCCATTATAAGCGTGTGTCTCGTTCAAATTGTTGTTTATTCGCGCCTTGTAATTGCGGGTTACTTTTTACCACCGGCAATGGCTTAAAATCGTAATGATTTGAGCTGATAACCGATTTGTGCGATATTTTGCGTGGCCCTTCGATCACCCAATCAGAAGTTTTCTTTGTATCAAAACGGCAGGTATTGCAAATAAATTCCTCAACCTCGCCGTACTGGTCCTTACGGGCGGTAACGCGTAATACCTCTTCGCCTTTGTACCATAAGGTAACCTTGCCATTACAACCCGGATGGTCGCAATTGCGGTGAGCATCAACCGGCTTGGTGAACCATACCCGGTTTTTAAAACGAAATGTTTTATCGGTAAGCGCGCCAACAGGGCATACATCGATCACGTTTCCTGAGAAATCGTTATCAACCGCAGCATGTATGTACGTTGATATTTCGGAATGGTCGCCGCGGTTTAATATACCGTGTGTGCGGTGGTCGGTGATCTGGTCGGCTACAAACACACAACGGTAGCATAAAATGCAGCGCGTCATGTGCAATTGTATCTTATCACCAATATCAATTTTCTCGAACGTACGGCGGTCAAACTCATAGCGGGTTTTGACAGCGCCGTGGTCGAAAGCCAGGTTTTGCAGATCGCACTCACCGGCCTGGTCGCAAATAGGGCAGTCGAGCGGGTGGTTGATAAGCAATATCTCAACAATACCTTTACGCGCCTCCAATACTTCGGGAGATGTTATGTTTTGCACTTCCATGCCATCCATTACCGTGGTACGGCATGATGCTACCAGCTTGGGCATAGGGCGCGGGTCCTTCTCGGAGCCTTTGCTCACCTTTACCAAACAGGTACGGCATTTACCGCCGCTGTCTTTCAGCTTGGAATAATAGCACATAGCAGGCGGCACCACATCACCACCGATCTGCCTCGCGGCATTCAGGATGCTGGTTCCGGGTTCTACTTCTACTGGAATTCCGTCTATGGTTACTTTCATTGACATTTTTATAACGTCTTTATATTGTTCCCCGCAATGACGCGAGGTTTTATGCTGTTTCTTTTATTTCCAACGGGTCCGCGTAATGTGCGAGCCCATAGTTTCTCACCATCGCTTCCGATGTATTGGTCACGTGCCATTCAAACTCGTCTCTGAAGTGACGGATGGCGCTGGCCACCGGCCATGCTGCTGCGTCGCCAAGCGGACAAATGGTATTTCCTTCTATCTTTTTTGATACGTCAACCAGCAAGTCCATGTCGCTTAAAGTGCCATGGCCGTTTTCGAGGCGGTGCAATACTTTTTCCATCCAGCCGGTACCTTCACGGCAAGGCGAACATT
>JACXTT010000213.1_pt1 | contig 94155 bp, 78 predicted proteins | sample 9270951 | NCBI WGS metagenome assembly JACXTT01 (sample SAMN15532306, study PRJNA645909) | rock metagenome | isolation source: weathered quartz diorite | place: Puerto Rico | collected 2017-06-21 | reverse complement strand
CGCCACTACCAATCCGGAATGTTGTTTTTTCCTGGTTTTATCGTGGCGGTTTTGGCCCTGGTAGTTACCGGTAAACTGTTGCAAAAGGGTGTTTCGGCAGGATTGATCGTGTTTTTTGGTTTTGCGTGTTTTATTTATTTCAACTGGTCGATGTCCAGGATCAACCTGGAAACACCGGCTATTGATATTACTCTAAACCTCATTTTCAGGGCGATAGGCATGGCTTTATTAACTGTTCCACTGGGTACCCTGGCCGTATCATCACTGGAGCTCAAGGATATGCCCCAGGGAACCGCGCTCAACAATATGATGCGGCAACTGGGTGGTTCTTTCGGTATTTCTATCATCAATACCTATGTGGCACGTCGTATTGCCTCGCACCGTATGGATCTCATCACCCATATTACGCCCGATAACCCCGCCTTTATTAACCGCATAAACGGTTATGCCACAGCCTTTATGCAAAAAGGCTTCGGCTTATTTGATGCCAAACAGAAGGCTATGTTGCTGGTAGAGAAAGTGGTGATACAGCAGTCATCCTTTTCCAGCTACCTGGATGGTTATTTCCTCATAGGATCGTTTTTTGCGATTGTGCTGCCGCTATTGCTTTTTGTGGCTAAGCGCGATAAGAAGAAAGCGCTGGTTATTCCGTCGTCAGATCATTAACACTCGGGGTTCGAAAAACTTTTTAAACCTTAAATTTTAACATTTTTCTGGCCAAAAAAGGGGCTAAAACGCGTTAAAATTAATCCCAAACCATCGATTTTAACACTTTTTAACAAATTCCAACATCGTTTTGAGTTGTTTTTAAAACTTTAAAAAGTATTAATTTTCTGATTTTCAAATAACTACATACTAAACAGCCAATTTTTGGCCCCATTTGGACCTTAACAAAACAGCCCGGTTATCCTTTTTGCAGGATAACCGGGCTGTTTTGTTATTGATATAAAGATACGATTTTTTTGGGGAAAAAGCCTCATCTAAACGACGAATCACCCAGATACGCCGCGCGTATCGCTTTAGCAATCGACAAGCAAATTAGTGCGGTGTGCGTTGATGTACTTTTTCATGATATCAAACAACACAATATAACCATCAATGGTTAATTATTGTATTTTTTGTCCCCTCAGGGTCTCCTGAAAGGGACCCTGAGATTGCTTCTGACCCTATAGCTCAGGGTCCTCTGCGAGAGACCCTGAGCGGACGGTAGCAAATTAGTGCGGTGTGTGTGTGTTGATATACTTTTTCATGATATCAAACAACACAATATAACCATCAATGGTTAATTATTGTATTTTAGTAATTCATCCAAACTTACATGCACCATCTCATTATTCAATATACCTGCCTGCTGGCTATCATTATAGCGATAGTGATGTTGGCCCAGAAAATCAAGATAGCGTATCCTATATTACTGGTGATAGCCGGACTGGGATTGGGTTTTGCACCGGGTTTCAATGGTATTGAGATAGCGCCCGACATGATATTTGTGATATTTTTGCCGCCGCTGCTATATGAAGCAGCCTGGAGCACCTCCTGGAAAGATTTCTGGAAATGGCGGCGGGTGATCAGCAGTTTTGCGTTCATCATTGTTATTTTAACCGCCGGAGTTGTGGCCCTGGTATCCAGCAATGTGATTCCGGGTTTTACACTGGCTGCGGGCTTCCTGCTGGGTGGTATCGTATCCCCACCCGATGCAGTATCAGCCACCACTATCCTTAAAAATGTAAAAGTGCCCAAACGCCTCATCACCATACTGGAAGGCGAAAGCCTCATGAATGATGCAGCCAGTTTGGTGATCTTCAGGTTTGCAGCTGCGGCCATTGTTACGGGCTCTTTTGCCATTGGACAGGCTACCCTGAGCTTTGCATTGGTTATTATAATGGGGATATTGATAGGCCTGGCCATAGCGCTGGTGTTTTATGCCATTCACCGCTGGCTACCCACTACTACCAATATCGATATCATCCTTACATTCATCACTCCTTACGCCATGTATATGGCCGCAGAGGCCTTTAATTTTTCGGGCGTACTGGCGGTGGTAAGCGGGGGATTATTCCTTTCTATCAGGCGCGATAGCTTTTTAACCCATCGCAGCCGGCTGCAGGGCATCAATGTTTGGGAGGCGGTAGCTTTTGTGCTTAACGGTTTTGTATTTATGCTGATCGGTCTGGAGTTCCCGGTGATCATTAAGGACCTCGGCCCTAACGGACTCGGTCCGGCTATCCGTTACAGCGCCATTATTTCGGGGGTTTTAATTGTTACCCGCCTCGCCAGTACTTTTGGGGCCTCGGTGTTCACCGTATTCATCAGCAGGTATATTACCACTGCCGATAACCGTCCGGGCTGGAAAGGGCCTTTATTATTAGGCTGGGCTGGTATGCGGGGTGTGGTATCATTGGCAGCAGCGCTCAGTATACCGGTGGCGCTCCATTCGGGCGCACCTTTCCCCAACAGGAGCCTTATTTTGTTTATCACCTTTTCGGTTATCCTGGTTACGCTGATACTGCAAGGACTTACCCTGCCCCTGCTTATTAAATGGGTGGATATGCCCGATCCGGACTATACCGTATCATTTGAACAGCAGCGGCAACTGGTACGGAAAAAACTTTCGGTAGTAACATTGAATCTGCTCCAAAAAAAATACGCCAAACATCTTAAAGAAAACGATATGGTGAAAGCCATTAAAATGAAGATTGACGCTGATATGGAACTACTGGCCGACTGGGACAAGGCCGATGGCAAAGGCCGCGCCGAAGCCTTTTACCGCGATTATATCATGATACTGGAGGATATGATGCAGGAACAACGCGACCTGCTGAAAACATTGAACAAGAAAGAAAACATCAATGACGATATCGTAAAACAGCAACTCGCCCTGCTCGATCTGGAACAGGAGAAACTGCGCCAGCATTTTTCTTTTGATGAAGAGTAGCCTCGCCGCGGCATCGCTGCGCTCGTCGCCCCTCTCTTCAGCTTCGCTGAAAAGTGGGTAAAAAAACAGGATTTGTCATGCTGAGGAACGAAGCATCTATTATTGAACTTTTCTATTATAGAATAGATCCTTCACTCCGTTCAGGATGACAATTAACCTTCTTCACCGTTTAACCTTAAACGGTTGTTTGCCCGTTAACAGATCATAAAAGAGTATAAAATCGCTGGCCAGACTATAGCCCGGATACTTAAACGTGGCCGGCTTATTTTTTTCGAAAAAGAAATGCCCTACCCAGGCAAAGCCATAACCCAAAAACGGAATAGCAATAAAAAAACGCCAGTTGAACACAAAACCCGCTATTAAAGCTATAAACACCAGGCCCGTACCTATAAAGTGTAATACCCTGGAGGTGGAATTGCTATGCTCGGTTAAATAAAACGGATAAAATTCCTTGAGGGATGTAATTCTGGTTTCTTCCATAACTTGTTTATATGAATACCGGGTACTGATAAAGTTCTGTTTTGGATGATAATCAAATTTAATAAATAATTGTGTGGTTTAGTTAATGCTGTGTTTGAAGGGTTCTTTTCTGTTTAACCTACCATGGCCTGTCATCCTGAGCCTGTCGAAGGACGCGCGCAGAGGCCGGTCCCACAATGCTTCGACGAAAAGAGGGAATTCCACTTTACCCAATATGTCATTGCGAGGAGGAACGACGAAGCAATCTCGTAGCTATTCTTATCCATGAGAACGCGAGGAGATTGCTTCGTACCTCGCAATGACATATTTTTTATTTATTATCTAAAAATCCTTTCTTTCTCCAAAGGCTAAAGACGGTGCGAAAACAACAAAGGCCACCGGATAACCGGCGGCCTTTGTGATTTTAAGATCTCCTCTTGAGAGGAGGTGCGGTAGGTTGAGCGGTGGCGGGGTGTGTTATGTAAGCGTGGTAACACACCCCCTCCTCCTCTCAAGAGGGGATTCGCACATAGCCCTGTTTTTATTAGGCGCAGATTACCAACCCGCGTTTTGTTTGATAACACCGTTGCTGCGGTCAATTTCTTTTTGGGGTACTGCCCAAACATTATTTACAGCCGGGTTAAAGTTACGTGCAGGCCATATTACCGAACCGGTATAACCGTGCAGTGGTTTGGCGTAAGCGGCGGCGGCATCACCCCAGCGTACCAGATCGCGGTGACGGTCGGCCCATTCGCCGGCAAGTTCGCAGCGGCGTTGGTTTTTCAGATCGGCCATGGTAGCACCCGTGATAGCTTTCAGGCCGGCACGCTGACGGATCATGTTGATCTCCGCATCGGCATTTTTGCCTTGCATCAATTCAGCCTCGGCTTTGATCAGGATAACTTCAGCATAACGCATCAATGGTACGTTCAGGTTGGTGGTGGGGTGATCGCCATTTGGGCTTATAGATGAACCTACCGGATTAGCATAAGAGAATGGCTCCATATACTTATTGAACTGGTAACCGGATAAGCTGTTTACTGAAGCATAAGTTTTTGGCGCACCAAAATACTGAAACACGTCGCCCGGCTTCAGGATAGTAGCTTCGCGACGTTTGTCACCTGCCTCAAAAGCATCATACAGCTCTTTGGTTGGCTGATAGTAACCCCAGCCGTTAAATAGTCCCCAGCCTTTGTTCTCCAGCATAACACCGGGCAATATACTGCCCCAGCCTGAAGAACCTTTTGCAGTACTCACCGCCGACCAGATATATTCTGAACTGAAGTTATTGGCCGCTTTAAAAACATCGGCAAAATTAGGTAACAAGGCACGATTACCCTTGCTGATCACCGAATCGGCATATTTTTGGGCATTGGCATAATCCTTTTTGTACAGGTACATTTTAGCCAGGTAAGCCCAGGCAGCTACTTTGTGCGGTCTGCCCTGATCGGCGGGACTTAACTGCTCGAAGTATGGCAGCAGGTTGGCAGCATTTTTTAGCTCACCTTCAATGTAAGTATAGTTTTGGCCAACGTTGGCTGCTCTTGGTGTAGGGTTTGGATCATTATTGTTGGAGCGGGTAATGATAGGTAACCCTGCACGGTCATCGCCATAATTATAAGCCATTTGAAAATACATCAAACCGCTTAAAAAATAGGCCTCGCCCAGGTAACGGTTTTTCAGGGAACCATCCATGCTGATGGCAGGCACCTTGTTAATCACGTCGTTAGCACGCCTGATCACGGAGTAACGCATATCCCATTGGTCAACGGTATAACCACCTGAGTAATAAGTTGGGCTAAAATTTTTGATGGCATCGGCATTGGTATTGATACGGCCGGTAACCATATCGTCGCTGGCGTTGATGAACCACATATAACCACGACCGTAAAATTCTTCGCCGTCAAAAGGTTCATACATGGCGTTTACGCCCAACAGGGCATCATCGCCGGTTTGCCAGAAGTTGTTTTCAGATACCGCGCCCTGTGGTTTGATATTCAGATTTTTAGTGCAGGCACCCAAAAGCATGCTTGCCGATAATGCTAATATAATATTGCTGATCTTTTTCATGATTGCTTTACTTACAGATTTAAATTGATACCGAAAATAAACGAGCGCGATTGCGGGTAACGGCCTACGTCGATACCATAGTTGTCAAATCCAACTTCCGGATCAAAACCTTTGTATTTGGTAATGGTGAACAAGTTATTTGATGTAGCATACACACGCAGGCTGCTGATACCGGCACGGGTTAACAATGCTGGCGAGAAAGTATAACCCAGGGTTACGTTCTTAAAGCGCAGGTATGAGCCGTTCTCGATATAAAAATCAGAGTTGGTACCAAAGTTGCCGTTGGCATCGCTGGCAGTTACACGTGGGATAGTGGTATTGGTGTGCTGCGGAGTCCAGGCGTTAAGCACGTCTTTCAGCAGGTTGTAATTCTGACCCAAACCACCAGCATTTAAGCTGGTATATTTTAAGGCATTGTATAATTTATTGCCTTGTACACCTTGTAAAAAGATATTCAGATCGAAACCTTTGTAGCTGGCATTCAGGCTCAAACCGTAGGTAAATTTAGGGTAAGCGCTGCCCAGGAACTGACGGTCGTTATCGTCAATTTTACCATCGCCGTTGGCATCCACAAAACGGATATCACCCGGTTTGGCGTTTGGCTGAATCAGCTGTCCGTTCTTACCTCTGTAAGCATCCACCTCTGCCTGGCTTTGGAATATACCGTTGGTTTTGATAGAATAGTATGAATAAAGGGGTTGACCAACCTGCACCCAGGCAGGTGCCAGCAAGCCACGTACGCTTGGGCTTACACCCGGGATGGTGGTATTGCCATTAGGTAATGACAGTAACTTATTGGTAAGCGTACTTACGTTGGCATTTACACCATAACGGAATGCTTTTTTAGGATCGCTATTATAACCCAGACTAAACTCAAGACCTTTATCACGTGCCTCGCCGCCATTAACCCATACACTGCCCAAACCTATACCTGCAGGTATGTTCATCAGCATATTTTCGGTCTTTTTAACAAAATAATCGGCGGTTAAAGTGATGCGTTCGTTCAGAAAGCCCAGATCTAAACCGATATCGGTTTGTTTTGAACGGGCCCAGGTCAGGTTCGGGTTGGCGCGGTCATAGCTGTAATAACCGTTTAACTGTGCCGGGTCTGAACCTAAGTAAACACTACCTACGCTCAGGTTAGGGCTCACCGCAGTTGTACTTACAGATGATAAGTTACCCAATACGCCGTAGCTGCCTCTTACCTTTAAGTTGCTTAACCAGGTTAGCTTCTGCATAAAATTCTCGCGGCTTACTACCCATCCGCCAGATATCGAACCAAAGTTCTGGAACCTGTTTTGAGGGGCAACCAACGATGTACCATCCCTACGACCGGTTAATGATAACAGGTATTTGCCATCGTAATCATAATTAACACGGGCAAGGTAAGAGATCAGCGCCTCATCAGTCCGGTAATCGCCAGGTTTTGGAACCGGTGTACCGGTACCATTGATAAAATAGCGGAACAGGGGATCTTCATTGCTAAAACCCGAAAGGGAAGCCGATAAACCCATGCTGCTGTTTTTCTGATAAGTATAACCAGCCAATACATCCAGGTTGTTTTTACCTAATGATTTTTTGTAGTTTAAAGTTTGCTCGGTCAGGAACCTTGAATCTTGTGATGATGACTCGTTCAGGGTATTGGTTAAGCTGGGTTTACCAACCTCGGGCACAATTGGTGTAAAGCCTTTGAAATAATAAAAGCTCTTGGTGATCGAATAGTTCGACCTGAACTTCAATCCTTTGATGATGTCGGCCTCAAAATACGGGTTAGCAATAATGGTATTTACCGGGTTGCTGGTATCAATACGCTCCAGGTTGGCAACCGGGTTAACTACGTCGCCGTAGGAACCAGCGTAGGTTAGAGGCAAACCTGAATAAGCGCCCGATGGTGTACGAACTGTAATGCTTGGCGGATAAAATATGGCCGCCTGGATAGCACCGGTATAACCGCTGAAGGTATTAGTACCACGACCATCTGAATAGGTATAAGATAAATTTTCGCCAACCTTTAACCAGTTATTCAGCTGATGAGTGGAGTTGATACGGTACGCATAACGCTCAGAATAGGTATTTAATAATATCCCTGTTCCTTTGCGGTAATTAAAACTCATGAAATAGTTGGATTTATCGTTACCTCCGTTCAGGTTTACGTTATAATCCTGTGTATGCCCTGTTCTGAATACGGCATCAACCCAGTTGGTGCGGGTTATTTGTCCGTCGGGATATTGAGTGGCATCAAAAGCCGGCAGGCGTGGCTTGCCAGCGTTATCAGCAGCAGTGTTATATACATCGGCATACTCTTTAGCGTCCAATGCTTCCAGTTTTCTCCAGGCATTCGAAAAACCTTGTTTGGCATCAAAAGAGATAGCCATTTTGCCTTTGGTACCTTTTTTAGTAGAGATGAGGATAACACCACCAGATGCGCGGGCGCCATAAATAGCTGCTGATGCATCCTTCAAAACCGAAATCGCTTCTACATCATTGGGGTTAATAACCGGGGTACCGGGATAAAAAACCGATCCGTCGATAACATATAAAGGTTGCTCACCGTTGATACCACCCAGGCCACGGATGTTTACCATAGGCGCATTGGTAGGATCGCCACCATTGTTATTCACAACCACACCCGCCGCTTTGCCTTGTAAAGCTTCCTGCAGGTTATTGAATGAGCGTGAGCTTACTTTATCCAAACCAACAGTTGATACCGCGCCCGATAAGGTTGAACGGGTTTGTGTACCGTAACCTATAACTACCACTTCTTTTAAAGACTGGTTGTTGGCTTTTAACACCACATCGATATTTTGCTGACCTTTTACCGCAACTTCCTGGCTATCATAACCAATGTATTTAAAAACCAGTATCGAGCTCTCGTCGGTGCTCAGGGAATACTTTCCATCGGCATTAGTCATGGTACCGGTTGTTGTTCCTTTTACAGCAACGCTAACACCTACCAGGGTTTCGCCACTTTCGTCGGTTACTTTTCCGGAAACAGTAATGGCCTTTACTACCAGGTCTTTTTCTTTAACTTTTACTACCGGCTGTTGTTTTTCAAGCTGTAATAGTATATGCTCCTCGTCAACCTGTCTGATGTTTCCTTTGTAACCTTTAATCAGTTCTTTCAGCACATCAATCAGCAATTCGTTATTGGCCGATATAGAAATTTCTTTGTCGGCGTCAAAGCTGGTAGAGTTGTAACCTATTTTAAAGGAGGTTTTTTGTTCTATCAACTTAAAAACACTTTTAATGCTTAAATTTTTGGCCGTAAAGCTAATACGTACCGTATTCATGGTTTGTGCCGCTGCCGAAAAAGACGGTGTGGAGCAGGCTCCTATAATGACCAGAACAATGCAGTAGGTTGCCAGCCATTTGAGGTGATTTTTTAATGATAATATGTGTAATAGATTTCTCATTTTTATAGTGTTATTTTGTGGGATAAAAAGAATCGTTAAAAATGACATGGTCTGCTGCTACAGCAGCCATACAGCAGGCAGGTGTTCGCGCATCTGCCTGTTTTTTTGATGGGGGACGGCTACATAGCTTAATGGCAATTTTGTGATTGGATAAAAACTTTATGGTTGGTGTACTGATAGGTAATGCCTGTAAGCTGACTTAACACGTGGAGCACTTTTTCTAAAGGCTGGCTGTTAAAACCAATGGTATATTTGCAGTTGCGGCCGGGTTTATCCTGCAGCTGCACATCTATATTATACATCCTGGATAGTGTTGAAGTTATTTCGGGGATAGAAGCTTCGTCAAAATAAAGTTGCCCGTTTTGCCAGGCGCTCAGCTTGTCTGCATCAGCGGTTTTAATATAATGCTGATGTGCTTTAAGATTATAAACCAGCATTAAGTTGCGGGTGAGTACTTTACCCATAGCAACCACTTTATTGGCATCCATTTTTTCGCCAACGCTTACCATACCACTCACAACGGCTATTTTATATTCGCTTTCGTTAGTATAAGCATGCACGTTAAACTGGGTTCCCAACACCTGGGTTTGTATATTGCCGGTACTTACAATAAAAGGCCTGACGGCATCGTGCTTAACATGAAAAAAGCCTTCGCCTGTGAGCTTTACTATCCGTTTTTTTTCGCCAAAATCGGCGCTGATGGTTAAAACTGATGAAGAGTTGAGCGTTACAGTGGTGCTATCGGGCAGGGTGAGCACCTTACGCTCGCCGCGCGCTGTAGAATATTGCTGCAAGGCCTGTGGGGCTGGTTGCTGCCATTTGGAATATAGTAAAAAGCCGCCGGGCACCAGCAATAACAGTGCGGCTACTTTTAGATATTGGAGTACATAAATTTTCCGATCGGCAGCCCGTGATGGTATGCCTTTGATTACCCGTTTCCGGATACGGTTTAAAATGCGCTCTTCTGCCGACGGAGTAATGCCTGTTAGGGAGGTTTTACCCAATTGTTCTAACCAGGCCTCTACACGGGCCCGTTCGGCGGGTGTACATTCGTCCGCCTGGTACTTTTGTAATAGTGCTTTGATCTCTGCAGATTCTTTTGTGTTCATCTGCCCATATAATCGGTGCTTACCGAAAATAGTACCGTTAAACAATTATCAAATATTCATTAAGACAATATTAACAGAATCTGGTGTGAGTTATTTAAGATGGAGCATAACCTTCACTACAATCAAAAACAACGGAAAGCTTTCCATCCGTTTTAATCGCAGCTGCAGGCGTTTCAGCGCTATGGTGAGGTTGTTTTTAACTGTTTGCTCGGACAAGGCCAGACGACCCGCAATTTCTTTAACCGGCAATTGCTCCACCCGGCTCAATTTAAATACATTGCGCACATTGTCGGGCATTTTATCTACTTCGGAGCTTAGCCAGTCTTCCAGTTCGGCTCCAATAACTTCATTCTCGGGTGATGGGGATACCAGGTGCTCATAATCAGGCAGCAAGGTTTCAAAATGGGCTATTTTTTTACTACCGGTGAGATAAAAATCAATGGTTTTATTTTTGGCAGCCTTAAATAAGTAAGGAGAAAGCGTATCGTTGATAACCACGGCGTAGCGGTTATGCCAAAGAGAAATAAAGATATCCTGTACAGCCTCTTCCGAAGTTTCGAGCGAGCCGGTTTTGGAAAATATATATCGAAAAAGGGCCTTATCGTACCGTTGCATCAGCACTAGTAAAGCCTGTTCATCATCGTCCTGAAGCCGGGTCAGTAAATCAGTATCCGAAATAAACCTGCCACGCATCATGCCGCAAACTTATATCAGCACCTTTAACTCAATGTTAGCTTAGCATAAAATATCACGGTTTTTAAATCTCCCCCCGATATCTCTATGGTTGTCCCTTCGCACCCGGAGGAGATCTTATTTTATTTCCCTATCCCTTTCCATCATTCGATGTCCGGAAGAATTTGCGATACTATGCAAGCTTTTTTCGCAACCATTTGCGAACCGGCTCATCATACCATTTCAATGCGGCATAGGCCAAAACGATACTACCTGTTAAAATAAGCAACGCATAAGGCCATGTCTGCGCAATAGTTATCCCCTTATGGTTACTGATCCAGGCAACATAAAAATAAACCAGTGGATAATGTACCAGATAAAGCGGGTAAGAGATATCACCTAAAAACTTGCATATCCTGTTCTCTTTTTGAGTTTGTATAACGCCGCTGGCGCCAAGGTATACTATAAGCGGGAAAACGATGATGATACAAACAGATTCATATATTCCATTCATCCAAACATGCCCCGCGCCACCAATGCGCGGCATATAAAGTACAATGGCTACTAAAAGACTGCACCAGAAAAAGGCATTTTTAATTTGGGTTGGCTTTGCTATACGTGAAAGTAACAAACCGGCAAAGAATGGGTACATCGTACGGGTTAGCCCTATGCTTACCTGTTCTACATTCAGTGTCCAGCCACCGCTAACATCGCCATTTATGATTGCCAGGTGGGCGAGTACGATAGCAGCAATGCCGACTAAAATAATTAATGCCGTTTTGGAAAACTTCCTGATCCAGACAGCGTAAAGAATATTGGCAATGTATTCAAAGAACAATGACCAGCCCACACTATTGAGCGGGTGCATCTCTTCCCAGCCGCGTATATCAAGCGATAATGGTACCGGAAGGATAGTATAACCGATAAGCATTACCAGCAGCATCTTCCAAACAGGAATAGTATGAATGAGCGGCCATAACGTAGAATCTGTAAAATAAAACCCGATAGCGCCGAGGGTCATTCCCAAAACCACCATTGGTTGAAGACGTTCGATACGGCGTTTGAAAAAACTGCCGACGGTCATTTTATGCCAGCGATCGTCATAGGCATAGCCAATCACAAAACCTGATAATAAAAAGAAAAGATCTACAGCCAGGTAACCGTGATTGACGAGATTATCTAAATGACTGGTTGACAACGGCTCGGTTAGATGAAATGTTACAACAATTATGGCTGCGACACCGCGAAGACCGTCTAATATGGGATAGTGTGGCTTGGTGGCCAGCTCATTATTGTTCATTAATAAAATTGGATATAGAGATTATGAATTAAAACCGACGCAAATTATAAAAAAAATGCATGTGTAAATCGTTCCAACCAGACCATAAAAAAAGAGGCTGCCCTGATGAGACAGCCTCTTTTTATGATTAATTTTAATTAGCCGGTACCGTTATGGTTTTACGTGTTATAGGATAAGCGCTGAAATAACCCAGCGCACCACCGGTAATATTACTGGTTGGGTTGGATGGGGCTGCGCTGTTACCACTACCTGTTGAGTTGGAATTTAAACTAAAAAAGTATTTGTAAACCGCGGCATCAATACATTCCATCTCTATCATAAGCTGTTTGCCTGTCCTGATTTCCCTTGCAGGATCATCATTATCATTATTAAAATTAAGGCGACTGTTTACGGTTTGGCCATTGGTAAACTCATCATCATCTACAAACAAGCTTTTTTCTTTTCTGCCGTCAATGTATTCAATAAAGCGGTAGTAGTTTTGCTGATTAGCAGGGTCCTGATACTTCACGGTAGCTACCCGAAGTTTGGTTTTGTCTTTATTGGTACCAAATTCATCATCAACTACATAAATACTATCCAGTTTAACAATCTGGGGCATGGTACTGGTTGAGGTATAGGTTTTATCATTTAACTTAACTATTAAATGATAAGTGTGCCCTGGTATACCAATAAGGGTGCTGTTTTGATATACGCCTGCAGCAGTCGGATCAAAATTATAAACTGTACCGTCCACATCAACAGTAACCTGCGCGCCGCTGATGCCTGTAAAAGAAGTTTCGTCGTAAAAATTTTGCGACCGGCTTATAGATACTTTAGCACCGCCGGCTTCATTGCTTACTGTACCTTCTATTACTGTTTGGGGAGTGCTGTTATTCAATTTCAGGTCGATAACCTTATCGCAGGAGCTCAACAGCCCCAGCATGATCATCAATATAGCCGAAAAACGTATGGTATGCATGTATTAAAATTTAAAGTTATAAGTAATAGAAGGTACATAGGTAAATAATGTGGTGCGTACGGCTTCTGTTTTATTAGGATCTGTTTTGTTATCTCTGAAAAATATACGGTAAGCATTACGGTTACCGTAGGCGTTATACAAACTAAAGTTAATCTCCGAACTGTATTTTTTGGTTTTCTTAAGCTGCTTGGTAGCGCCCAAATCGAGCCGGTTATAAGTTGGAAGCCTAGAAGCGTTACGATTGGTATAGTAATAATAGGTTGCCCCATCTATCAGATATTTGCCGCTTGGATAGGTAACCGCGTCGCCGGTGTAGAGTACAAAATTGGCCGATAGTGTCCACTTTTCGTTCAGTTTGTAAATACCCACTATGGCCAGGTCATGCGTACGGTCCTGGCGGGCATTATACCATTGATCATTATTGATACCGTCAATCAGGCGTTCTGATTTAGATAGGGTATAGCTTATCCAGCCGGTTAAACGGCCTGTTTTTTTCCGCAGCAAAAACTCAGCGCCATAGGCTCGTCCTTTTCCATACAGCAATTGCGTTTCAATAGGCTGATTGGTAAAAATGTTGGCATCATTACGGTAATCCAGCTGATTTTGCAGCTTTTTATAATAGGTTTCAAAGGTAAACTCATATTTATGCTCGGCCAGGTCGCGGTAATAGCCAACAGAAAACTGATCGGCCAGTTCCGGCTTGATGATATTGGTGCTGGCTAACCATTTATCGGTTGGCGAGCCTGCTGTTGAGTTGCTTACCAGGTGCAGGTTTTGCGCGTTACGAGCATAAGATGCCTTTACAGAACTGATATCATTGAGCTGAAAAGCAGCGGCAACGCGAGGCTCTGGATTTACATAAGTTTTAACTATTTGCCCGGAGTTGTAATGTGTCGAATTGGTTATCCCGCCATCGGCATTCACATCATAGTAAGTACCAGGACCTATAATAGAAAAAGCAGACAGGCGCAAACCATAAGTAAGCGTAAAACGATCAGTTGCTTTCCAGGTATCGCTTACATAAGCTGCATTATCCCAGGCATAGCGGGTTTCTAATTTTTGTGATATAAAACCCGAGTTACCGGTAGCCGATATCTCACCGGGTTTAATGGTATGATAAACGCTGTTGACGCCAAAACTTAAGGAATGATCAGAACCGATATCATATTGCATATCTTCCTTAAAGTTCCAGTCTTTAATACGCGATGTAATGCCATAGGTATTTACATCCTGTTTTACTTTGATCTCATAATCGTAATTACTGTAGATGAAAGAGGTATTAGAAAAAAAACGGCTGTTAAAAATGTGATTCCAACGCAGGGTTGCGGTGGTGTTGCCCCAGTTGATACCATTCACATTATTAGCCGAAAGCACGTCCTTACCCAAATATCCCGAAATATAGAGCCTGTCCTTATCGCCTAAAACCAAATTGGCCTTTGCATTAACGTCATAAAAATAAAGCTTGCTGTTTTTAACTACCGTATCTTTTGACAGTTTTAAAAAAGCATCGGCATAAGTACGCCGGGCCGATATCAGGAAGGATGATTTACCCTTTTGAATAGGGCCTTCGATATTCAGGCGCGCTGCTATCATACCCACACCGCCGCTTACACCAAACTTTTGGTTGTTACCGTCGTTCATTTTCACATCTATTACTGATGATAGCCTGCCGCCATATTGCGCGGGCATATCGCCCTTATAAATGCTTACGTTTTTAATAGCATCAGAGTTAAAGGTAGAGAAGAAACCTAAAAGGTGATAGGCATTGTATACGGTAGCTTCGTCCAGCATCAGCAGGTTCTGATCGGTGGCGCCACCACGCACATAAAAGCCTCCGCTACCCTCCCCCGCCGATTTAATACCAGGGAACAGCTGTATGGTTTTCATCACATCGTGCTCCCCCAACAACACGGGTACATCATTTATTTCTTTGATGTTCAGTTTTTCGACACCCATTTGCGGGCTTTTCAAATCACGGGCGCCTTTCTGCGTGGCTGTTATAGTTACGGTTTGCAGCTCCTGTGCGTTATCGTCCATCGTAATGTTCAACCTTTGATCGCTTGTTAGCGAAACCGGTACAATCAGGCTTTTTTGCCCGATAGCGCTGATCAGCAACTGATGATCACCGGCCGGTAGTGTGATCGAGTAAAATCCATAACCATTGGTTGAAGTTCCCTGAGCGCCATCTAGCAGCCGTATACTGGCCCCTATTATCGTTTCCCCAGACTGTTTTGATGTCACTGTTCCGCTGATGGTGAACTTTTCTGCTGCCGGTTTTGCCGCCGGTTCGGCGACCGACTTTTTTAGCTTTGTCGCATCATAGCGGATCAGTATATCCTGATCCAGTTGAGAATAACTATAGGGATAATTGGCCAGCGCGACATCAAGTACCTGTTTCAGGCTTTGCGCCTTTGCATTAATGCTTAATTTGATGCTACTGGCCGCTACAGCTTCATTGTAGGTAAAGTGCACACCGGTAGCGGCGGTTATCTTATCAAGAGCTTGCCGTAGCGGTACATTATTTAATTTGATAGTGACGGTTTTATCAAGCGGTAATTGCGCAAAAGCCCGCAAGTTGCCAAACATGATGATAAGGGTTATACAAAAAAATACGCTTAAAAATTGGGGTAGTTTCATTAAAAGATAAATCGGGTTAGAGAACCGTAGAGGTCCGGTTTTTTTCATAACTTTAAAAGGTTTAAGCTAACCAGTCATTAGTTTCGAAGGCCATGACTGATCAAAGTTTTAAATACAAGCCCGGTTCTGTTTCCCTGAGCCGGGCTTTTTTTCATAGGTGTGTAGGGGGCAAAATTTAAAATGTCATAGTTGCAGGTTTGTAAAGTGATAGGGGTAAATAAATCATATTTATATTAAGGGTGAAGCAGGTATGTTCCGTTTTGTTTTTCCCAACGCAGTTCCATAACCGTGCTGAGCTTATCAAGCGTATAGCTAATGGGATAAGTAGTTTCCAAGCGACCATAAAAAGCCTTTGATGTTAAACCAGGCGTTAAGGTTATGTGGATACCATATTGTATTTCAAGATCATGAATAACCTCGGCCAATGATGCCCCGTTGAAATCAAAAATTCCTTTACGCCTGTCAAGAAATTTTGCTGCATTTGGATAGTTTTCTTTTACCAGGGTGGCTGTTGCTTTTTGATATACTGTTCTTTGGTTGGCCGTTAACATGGCTGTATGGGTACTTGTGTTTGCAGATACACCTACTTTACCGCTGACCACCGTTACATCGATAGATTTAGCGTAAGCATAAGCCTGAATATCAAAACTAGTACCTAATACAACCGTTTTTACAGCGCCCGATTGTATCACAAAAGGATGATCGGTATCGTGTTTAACTTCAAAATAGGCTTCGCCTTTAATACTTACATTACGCAATTTACCCCTGAATTTTTCAGGATAACTGATGCTGGTTGCCGGGCTTAGCCAAATGTGGGTACCATCGGGCAGGTATATCTGCCTGTATTCTCCCGGATTGGTGGTCAATGTCAGCTGTTTTACCGGATCAACCAGGTTAAGTATCGGTGCCCTGTAAAGTACCGCAACCCCTATTGCTAAAACAACAGCTGCCGCAGCGGCTAAATTCCGCCACAGCTTATATACTTTTACTTTGGGTACCTGATTTTCATCTATTTTGGAGTTAATCTGGTTTAATATACTTTCTCTGATCTGTTCGGCAGAAGTATATTGGCTATTGGAGATCAATAGTTCTTCATCATTAAAATCGGCATACCACTGCTCAAACCGCAGCTTTTCGTCGGGTGTAAGTTTGTCTGTCAGCCATTTATGGGCCAGCTCTTCAGGGTTAAAGCTATTACTATCCATGGTTTAATTGGTATGTTTATACATATAGTCAGATATAGGGTGCTTTACCCTTAGTAGTAAATGAAAAAAATATAAATTGTGGTAAATGTCTGTAATTTTACTCATCAACCCGTTATGACTTATACACCGGGTTAGCAGTCGAACATTCTTTATGCCAGTTCGCTACTGTACTTTTTGGGCTTTTTGCCGATGTGTTTTTCAAATACTCTTGTAAAATGGCTTAAGTTTTCAAAGCCCATCTGATAGCCCACTTCCGATACTGATAGTTTTTCATCGCGTAAAAGTCTCGCGGCTTCTTTCATGCGCAGGTGCTGATAGTAGTCATAAATTCCCATTCCGAAAACTTGCGTAAAAAGTTTGCGCATTTTTAATTCGTTCATACCTGCAATCTGTTTTAACTCCACAATGGTGCTTGGCTTGTTCAATGATGAGATAATTTTATCGCGCACTCTGTAAATGGCTTTTATATCTCTTTCGTTTAATTTTTGATGAACAGATTTTTCACGTTTTCCCAAACTTTGAAAAAAGTAAAACAGCAACTCCATTACTTTCAACTTGTAATGATAACTTTTGAGTGTGCCCGGCTCTTCCTTTTTAACGATGTCATTCACGGTGCGCAAAATGTCGTCGGTCATAATTTCTTCAATCAAAAAATTATTGTCGCTGTCAAACAGAAATTGAAAATCCGAAATATCATCGCCTAAAAAACTTTTCAGATAATCGGCACTGATAACCACAGCAGCAATTTTTATATGCGCATTTTTTTTGAAAAGACTTTGGTGCGAGTGTGTAAATGGAAACACATGCACATATGACATTTCGTTCTGCATTTTAGGTCTTACTTTCCCGCTTGCTTGTTCGCCGTGATCAAACATATTGACGAAAAAAAAGCAAATACTGTCTTTAATAAACCTGGGGGCAGTTGTTTGGCGTGTGAAAGTTCTCTTTACTACATATGAAGCAATGAACATAGCTAACTCAGGTAAAAAATCGAAGCTCTTATGATATTGTATATCCAGATTCTGCGCTGTTTTTTCCCCAATATCATAGCCGATTTTATTTATAAACTGAAGCAGGCTTTGTGCATCTTCTGTTGCTTTCATAATTTTTAAGACTATTTTTATTATTTAAATAGATATTTTAATCCTAAAAATACATACAATTTTGCTTAAGAGATAATAAAATTTAAAACGATGAAAAAACAAGTTTTGATATCAGGAGCAAGCATTGCCGGATTAACGTTAGCATATTGGTTAAACAGGTACGGCTACCAGGTAACCATAATTGAAATTACAAAAGGACTAAGAAAAGGAGGTTCGCCTATTGACGTAAGAGGCGAAGCTTTAAAAGTGGCGGAACAAATGGGCATATTGGAAAAAATTAAAGCGAAGGAATTTATACACACTGATGAAATTGTAAACGCCCAAAACGAAACGCTGGTTAATTTTGCAATAAATGCTCAAGCCGAGTATCTGGGTGATATTGAAATTCATCGGGATGATCTGGTAGATATCCTTTTTGAAAACATCCCAGCAAATGAAGTTGAATTTCTTTTTGAAAACAGGATTGAAAAACTGACCCAGCATGAACACAAAGTTGAAGTAACTTTCAAAGACGGTGAGAGCAGGAATTTTGATTTTGTTTTTGGTGCAGACGGCACGCACTCTGTTGTAAGAAAACTTATTTTCGGCGATGAAGAAAATTATTCCAGATTCTTTGGTGCTTACTTTGCCTTTGTTGAAGCACCAAATATAAAACCTAATAAGCCAAATTCAGGAGTAATGTACCAGGAACCGGGTAAAATGGCCGCGCTTTATCCGTTTAAGAATACAGTGAATGCCTTGCTTGTTTTCAGGTCGACTAAGCTAGACTGGGATTACAGGAATGCTGAGCAACACAAACAAATTTTGAAAGGCAATTTTAAAAATAACTCCTGGAAGATACCTGAAATTCTAGATACGATGCTTCATTCAGATAACTTATATTTTGATGAAGTTTGCCAGATTCACATGCCAGCCTGGTCAAAAGGACGTGTTGCCCTGGTTGGCGACGCGGCACATACAACAAGTTTTCCTACAGGAATGGGTACAAGTTTGGCCATGCAGGGCGCAAGCATTTTAGCGCAGGAACTTCACACATCAAACGGAGATTACCAATCGGCATTTTCAAAATACTATGAATCTTACAAGCCATTTGTGGAAAGCATTCAGGCAAGAATTGTACGTGGTTTAAACTTTTCCGTTCCCGAAACAGCAGAAGGCATTCAGGAAGCCATTAAACGATTTAAGCAAGAGGCGTGAGCCAAAGGAGATAAAGGCAGCGAATACGATCTTTTTTATAAAAAAGATCGTATTCGCTGCCTTTTAGTATTTAAACCTCACCGTAAGCCAACTTATGTGTGATAAAAAAAGAAAATATAAATTATTTTTCGAGCAGATAAAGCAGCAGCGGAATGGTGATATTTAGTGTTTGCCTGAGCGTGCTTAGGGCCTTGGTCATATGGGCTTCTACCGTTTTTTCGGCAATATTGAGTTCGGCAGCGATTTCGGCATTTGTTTTATTCTGTTCACGACTCAGCAAAAAAACTATCCGGCACTTTTCGGGCAGACGGTTGATACTTTGTTCAAGCTGCGTACGGAGTTCTTTTTCAGATAACCATTGGCTGGTACTATCCAGTTCACGCGGCGCATGAATGGTCAGGTGATCTATATGCTGCTTTTTACGAAACTGTTTATCCAGATGATTGATGATACGGTACTTAACGGCAACCGATAAATAGGTATTTAAACTATGCGTAAGTTCTATAGTCGAACGCCTTTGCCAAAGACTTAAAAAAACCTCCTGTACAACTTCCTCGGCTTCATGCTCATCATTTAGCCTGTGCATAGCTACCGTGAATAGCTTATCCCAATAACGGTTGTATAATTCGGTAAAGGCTACCCTGTCATCCTTGCGGATCAATTCCAATAACTGGCTATCTGTTGCTGTTTCCGGTTGGTAGCGCTCCATATATACACTATGACAATCAATTGCTGTATTCGTTACACGGCAAAGCATGCAAGTTTACGAGAAATCATCTGATCATACCATAGCTTAGGGATGCTTTATTAAGTATCTCAGTCTTTTTACTTTAAAACAACAGGCAAACACAAAACACAGGTTAGCCTATCGAAGTCTATTTGCCTTTTAGTTGTACCATAACCCTGATGGTTTTTAAAATTATCCCCATATCACTGTTAAAGTTGATATTGTTGAGATAGATAAGATCATACCGGATACGGCTGTGCATTTGGTCAAGATTTTCTGCATAACCGTAAGATACCTGCCCTATGGAAGTAAGTCCGGGTTTAATGCGTAACAATTTTTTATAGCTGGGCGATTTTTCAATAAGCTGCTCAATAAAATGCTGTCTTTCGGGTCTTGGTCCTACTACAGACATTTCGCCTTTAAGTACATTCCAGAACTGTGGTAATTCATCCAGTCTTGATTTTCTTAATATCCTTCCCCATCCGGTTATACGTGGATCCCTGTCACTTGATAATTGCGGGCCCGCTTTTTCGGCATTTATATACATGCTTCTAAACTTGTATATGGTAAATGGCTTATGATTCTTGCCTATCCTTTCTTGTTTATAAAAGGCAGGGCCTTTTGATGTTAGTTTTGTAATTAACATCAACAAAAGAAATACAGGCAAGCCAACAATCATTACGCTTAATGAAAATACGATATCGAAACTCCGTTTAAAAAATATTACTTTAAAGCTCAATTCTGGGTTTGCAGACAGTTGAATAACCGGAAGGTTTTCATAATTAACTATGCTGGCATAGTTGTTATTCAGTATCAGATCAGATACCAGTTTTATTTTAACTGCATTCTGTTCGCCAAAATCAACCAGTTTTTGCAATAATAATGGATGAAGGTATTTATAGCATACAAATATCTCATCAGGACTTCTGCTAATCAGTTTCTCCATTAATGCTTGTTCCGGAAAATCCTTGATCATATCTTCCGAAATAAAATCGGTAAAGTAATAACCATATTCCGGATGTTTCGAGAATGACCTGATCAGCCTATTGGCAATATCCTGATCTCCAATAACAAGCACATGCCTTCTGTTGTATCCCTTTTTCCTGATATAATCCAGAATAAAGAATATAATCGATCGCTGTATAATGATAAAAAAGAAGAACAAGGAATAAGTAAAGAACATTTCCCAGCGACTGACTTCGTACAACCTGAAAAAATAAATAACACCAAGTACTACAAGCAAATGGTAAAGTAAGGACGATAAGAACCGGTTAAGATTATCCTTTAATACCAAGGGCCTGGAAATAGTATAATTTTTGGTAATGGTTGAAACAGATACCCATACTAAATTAACCAATAGTACAAAATTTACAGATTGAATCTCAGATGAGTAGTATTTAAACACCAATGAATGTGCACATTGCAAGGCAATATTTAATACTATTAAATCACTTATAAAAGTAACGGGCTGAAGAAATTTCGAGTATCGTATTGACATAGATTTAGTTTTGCAAATATAGCACTTTATATGTTATATTATTTACATAACGATAAAGTTTAGATTTTAATACCAATACGTCCATTAAGTCAATAACGCTACAAAGCTATTTAAGTTTTCGCATTTTTATTTAAAACAATAGAAAATATCGAAACCATGCCTATTTGTTATCTATTGTACTATTTATGAAGTCAAAACACTTGCTTTATTAAACGCACCGTCAAAAAGCCAGCTGCGTGATCTACGTTTTTTTTATAATTAAATAATAATAAATTAACATTTAACATGGATAAGAAAATTGCTGATTCAGGATGATAGTCAACAAAAATGAATGGCCTTTATTTCCAATAAAATTTGTGCATAGAAAGCTTTTTAACTAACCACAACGGCATTTTCTTATAAAATCCACCTGCTTTATATCCTAGCCATTTCCCCCCCAGTGAAAATGTGGATTTAAAAACAGCTTTCAAATCATTTTTAAACACATACTTTAATTCTGATTTCATAAACTTCACACCCTCGCCAATAGGTTTTCCATACGTTTCTATTAGCCACCTATTTTGTTCGTGGAACACCCGAGTATCAAAATACCTTTCAAATTCTTCTTTTAGCTTATAACTATGCGAATGATAAACTGTAGCATCTGCTACATATGCTTTTTTAAATCCAGCTTTTAACATCTTTGCCGCCACAATAGCGTCTTCGCCCATAATTGAATCTGATGGAAAGCCGCCTACTGCCATCAATGCAGAACGTCTATATGCTGCAAATGAGTTTGAACAGAAAAAAACCTTAAATCCTAAGTTGTCTTTATCTTTATATGAACGTATATTATTTTCATCCGGATAATTATATAAACGAGCATGACTCTCTAATGTTTTTGCATTTTTATGTGGTAATTGCCTGCCATAAGCCATGCCTATTTCGGGATCATCAAATACCTTAACAATATTTGATATACTATCAGGCGAAGCTAAAATGGCATCCTGTGTTAAAAAAATGCAGATATTGCATTCCGAAACCTGATCAACCAGCAGCTGTCGGGTTGCGCCGTGGTTAAATTCAGTTTTAATTATTTTAATTATCTCAAACCCCCATTCCTTCGCAAGAATAGCAGTATTATCTGTTGATCCTGAATCAACAACTATTTTTCTATGTACTTTAAACGTCTGCTCATCTATGTTTTTCAATATTTCGCTCCATTGATCACCCGCATTTAGAGTAGGTATTAAAATTGCTATCCTCATATTTCGTCCCAGTTTAATCCTCAGAGCCTTTAGAAAGCTCTATTAAAAAAAATACCAGGTTATCCCAATTCTTAAAGAAAGGTGTATCGGGTATTATATTGGTATTATGATCAAATTTTATATTATTATCTATTAGCAAGCTCATGTATTCAGCTAACTCATTGTCATTTGTACAATCAAAAAATTTGGCTTTGTTAAATTCCCCTAATGCCTCGTGTGCATAGTTAAGATCAGCTAAAAGCATGGGCTTGTTAAAAGTTTTAAATTCGCTAATAGGCAATCCCCAAGTTTCAAGTTTTGATGGAAAAACCATGCAATCAACCTGATCATAAAGGTCAAAAATCTCATCCCTGTTCTTTCTTCCAATCAATTTCACTACCCCAATATTGCCATACTTTTTTGATAGCTGCTGAGCGTATTTATTATCAAATTCACTAATCGTAAGCAATATCTCAAAATCAGTTCTGTGTTGAGATAGTTTTTTTGCCGCCCTTAAAAGCACTTCAAAATTCTTTGCCACCCTCGGAAATGCCGGGTAAATGAACCGGTATTTTGGTTGTTTGTTATAATTTTCAGAAACAGAGGTAATGATACCATTTGTTTGAGTAAATGGATAAGCAACTATTGTTTTTACTTTATAACGAGACTCAAACTCTTTCCTTAACCATTCTTGCTGAACTATCACATATCGGTTTTTTTTTATATTTATTTTATATAAGAATTTATAAAAAAGGCAAAACAAAAAAAATGTAGTATCGGTAAATAATTCGTTACCCTTCATTTTATAAAAAGGAGATGGGTTATGGCAGTAAACCACTTGTTTACATTTTACATTAGGCGTTATGTCATGTAAGGCTATCCATAAATCGGGCTTTAACGAATCAGCTAATTTTTTACTTTCAACGAATTCAAACCTTAAACGTTTCAACCATGAGCTTTTTATTAACGGATATTCGACAATAGTAAAATCATTAACATAATCGGCAACAAGCGCTATTTTGTGTACGTAAACAATTATTTCAAGTTCCTGAGCCTTATAAATAGCTTTAAAAGCTTTTAAACAATCTACCAAAACACTCAGTGGTCCGCCTTCTGTAAAATTAACTGCAGATATAACTATTCTTTTTTTCATTAATTCACGATCTCCCATTTCTGGCTGTTTAAATTATAGATCTTGATCACCTTTGCCGGTGCCCCTACAGCTATGCAATATGGTGGAATTGTTTTAGTGACAACAGACATGGCGCCAATAATGCTGCCCTTGCCGATAGTGACTCCGGGTAAAATTGCCGTAAATTCACCTAACCAAACATTATCTTCAATAATTACTTTCTTGCCGGCTATTGCCCTGTTATTAGGCGGAGTTTCCGGCGCTGATTGATTCTCGTTAGAATAATTACCATGGTTATGATCAGATATAAATACTTTACTGGCAATTAAAACATCATTACCAATAGTTACTCCATATTTGGCAGCGATATGTACCTGATCATTTAAAATCACGTTATTTCCAAAGGTGATCACTTTTTCATTACTGAGATAGTTACTTTGATCAACAAACGCTTCAATTCTGCAGTAGTTACCTGTAGTTAATTTTTTACCAAAATCAATTAAAGATTTCCCCCTTATTTCGATAGGTGTTCTTATTAACCTTGCCCCTCGGTAAAATAAATAGGTATTCAGATAATAAAAAGCATGTTTGATACATCCTTTATAACCATATCTTTTAATAAATATTTTTAACTTATTGATCATACAAATGTTGTTTATATAATCCAATTATTACCTTATTTGAAAACCCTTGTTTATAATAAGTCAGATACTCATCAGCTACGGACAAAATCTGTTTATTTTTATCAAAATATTTTAGGAGTTCAAGAATTGAGTTGGAGGTGTTTTTGAAAAGCATATCCTTTCTTATAATTATCTCAGGTATAGCACATTTATCAGATGCAATAACAGGTTTACCAAAAAGATAACCTTCAATTACCGGAAGGCCAAATCCTTCTCCGTATTCAGAAGGCATTATAACCAAGTCACAGTTCTTATAATTAGAAATAACTTCATCATCGGAGATATAGCCTAAGATGTTAAGATTAGTAACATGTTTATCAGCAACTATTTTTTTATATTGTTCTAACAAGGGACCTTTACCAGCAACAGTTATTTTTATTTGCGGACCGTTTCTTAATGTTTCAATACAAACATCTATTAATAAATCAATCCTTGCCCGTTCTTCTATACTTCGTACACAAAAGATATTTATCTCATCTGAAGTAACCTTTTCTTCGCTAGTCACACTGTTGCTAATCATACTTAAATCTTCAAGCGGTGTTGAGTTATAAATTATTATTGCCTTATGATTATGTCTTTGGCTGTATAAAGCTTTACTTTGGGCATACTGTGATATAAAATGTATTTTTTTTGCCCTTTGGTAAACTATAAATTCAATAATACTGAATACAAAAACAAACTTTCGCTTTAACTTTTTATATAAATATGTAATTCCATCATGAACAGTAAATACGTCTGTTTTATATAAACAAAAAAATGATAGTTGGTAATTATGTGAATGTATAAAAAGCTGTGATTTGTATTTCTTTTTTAGCTGATTTAAAATAAGATTTAAAAGCAAAAAATTAAACTTTTTGATAGATATAACAGCGATATTTCCCCATTTTGAAACTGTTGTTTTTGGTCCAAAAAATATATAAAAAACACGCCGGCCAGGTAAAGCTTTTGACTGAAGCAGTATAATGTTCTCAACACCCCTTTTATGCAATTTGGGATCATTAAATCCGATGTATATATATATGAATGAATTGCTATGATTTAATTTTATCATTTTAACGTTAATGCATTATCTCTATAAACTGAATTAATAAAAAATTTAATGCCCCAAAAAAGCACCATCAACACACCCAAAAGCATATAGTCAAAAATTAACGAAAATGCATACTGAGAATCAATAGTTAACACCACTGCAAAAGTTATCAAAAAATAAAATGTTATTGGCGACGCAGCTATCTTACTCAAAAACCAATATATAAAGGCCACAGCTATATACATAATCCAACTATATGGACCAAACATCACCTGAGATTCTACAAAAATTTGTGGATTTGGCCCATTTAGCAAATCGTAATAATCATAATAATAGTAGTTAATTTTTGCCCCCAGTCCCATATATTGCAAATCTGGATGTACCCTTACAGCAACCAAAAACTGATCAAACATATACATTGGTGAATAAGAAATCCACTTTTGCAAGTGATCATAATAAAAGTAAAATGGGCCATCAGACATCGCTATCATCCGAAAAGCAAAAGCGCTAAGAAAATTATCCTTGTATATAAGAAAGAACATTCCTAAAGAGGTAACAAATAGGATGCAAACAAGCAATATCAATTTGCCTTTGTTCTTGTCCAGAAAGACTTTCTCCTTATCCTTATGGAACTTATAATAAGCGCCATAAAAGAAGATGAATGCCAGTAAACTACTTTTTGAACCTAAAGCTACAAGCAAATAAACACTAACAATAATGTAAAGATAAAACATGACTTTTTTGTTAGCCCTAAGCAAGTAAAAGGAGTTTATTGCCAATATTGGCGCCCCTAAATGATTGATGCGTTGAAACAAACCATACCCTTGATAATAGACCAATCTGGCATTCGCAGCATCTTCTGCTAAATATATAAACCCCTTCTTAAACGTAATAAAAGCATTGGATACAACTACAATAATCAGCAAAAAATAAGAAAACTGTATCCAGAACCTGACTGGAATAATTTTAACCGGTTTCAATTTTATACTGCTTAGACAAAACAAAAGAAGCATGAAAATGACAAAGCCAATAACTTGGCTGACAGGCAATATTTTAAGATAAGACAGGCTGAAAAATGTTATAGTAAGTTGAAAAAATGTAACTATTGCAGGATCAAACCATGAGTCAACTACTTTAAATTTCACAATGAGTTTTAACAGCAGCAAAGTAAAAATAAAAGCAAAAAGAAAAAACTGAACAGTTATAATTTCATCTATTAAAACAGGCATGTAATATTTTCTTTTTTAAAATAAAGATTTCAACTTTTATACTTTGTAAAAAATAGAAAAATGAAGACTTGTTTTCACCCAGTGCTTTAAAGATCTCTTTTTTCTCCAACTCAAGCTTTCTCACATTTTTCCAATTGCTAGATACCCCTTCCAGATTAAAGTAAGTAACATCCAAATCAACATAAGTAGGATTTCCAGTGAACTTCATAATTTTACTGACAGTGTAAAAATCTGAAAAAACAGGAAACCTTTTATCAAAACCTCCAACACGCATTAACGCTTTGGTAGAAACAAACAATGCCTGATGACAAAAAGCCGAATTAAAAAGTTGTCTAAAATCCTGTGTGTGGACTTGATAACGCGGGTAAATATCGATTATATTTTTATGCTCAGTATCTGCTGTGACTAAAACTTTACCACATATTATATCTACTGGATTTTCTTTTGCAATTATATTAAAGTTACTTAGAACATCTTCATTAACAAACTTGTCTCCTGAATTTAAAAAATAAATATATTGTCCGGATGCATATTTAAGACCTTTATTCATGGCACTATAAATACCACTGTCTGTTTCACTAATCCAATAGTCTATATGTCGTTCATGCTTTTTTATTAAATCAACTGTTTGATCTTTTGAATTACCATCAATAATAATATATTGATAGTTATCAAACTTTTGGGCAATCACACTTTTCACCGTAGCTTCTATCGTAGCTTCTGCGTTGTAACACACAGTAATAATGGATATAATAAAATTTGATTTATGATTGTTCATCTGTCTGTGGCATTAAACACTCGCAAAACTAAAAAGTGAACTTTATTTATTTACAAGCTCTTTTAAAATACGATAATAGTTATTGCCAAATTGTGCAGTTCTTGATAACAGATCATTTACAAGATACTCCTTTGAAGGGGTTGTATTACCAGTCCCATTCGTCCAAATATTTTCTAATATTAAAGCGAGCTGTTCTTCATCTTGAGCACCAAAGTACAAAGCATTTTGAGGTCTTTGCTCCTGATGAACAGCAATATCAGATAAAATAATAGTTTTACCCATACTTTTTGCTTCTTCTACAGTTGAACTCCAGCCTTCAAATAAAGATGGGTTTATTACCGCCAAAGAATTATGCATAAGAGTTAATACCTCGGCATAAGGAATAACACCTAAAAGTAATATATTCTTATCAAGTTTATTGTCGGTAACAAACTTTTTAAGCTTAATTATATTGTCATTATTTCCTCTTGCATCATTCATAACTCCTGTTGTAACCAAAGTAAGGTTCAGGCCTTTTTTAGTCAAGATACCGATAGCTTTAAAAACTGTAATATGATTTTTATGTGCCCAAAACTGATTTGGCAGGTAGAAGTACCTGTCACCAATACCATATTTATCTTTGATAATTACCGTATTTTCTAATACTGCATCTTCATCTAACTCGCCCGGCTGAGATACAAATTGCAATACCTTTGCCTTTTCAACTCCGTCTGGAGCTATTTGTTTAAGATCATTGAGTGCATCATAACTGCTTAACAAAATAGCATCGCTGTATTTTATAAGATCGTCATTAAATTTATTCAGCAATTCAATCTCCTTGTCAGACCATAAGTTTGGATAATGAAGATTTTGAAAATCCGGAATCCAGTTTAATAATTTTATAGATTTATTTTTTTGAATAAACCAAGAGTGCGATAGTATATCTATTCTATATTTTGCAAATAAGCTAAATAAAAGTAATGGCTTTTTTAATAATTTACTGAATACTTTATTAACAAACCATTTTGACGTTCCTTTTTTTAATATATCAGTTTTCACTATGGTTGCAAAAGGTGCAAACAAATCAATATACTCCTGATCAAGATCAGGTGAAACAAACATATAATATTCAAGGTCATGATAATTATTCAGTTTGGTGGCATAAAATAGATTCTTTAAATAGTTTATGCCTCCCTTATATTCTTTAGAAAAGGTAAATAAAAACGCAACTCTAATCATTTTGCAGTTTTTTGAAATAGTTTACATATTGTAAGATACCCTCTTCTAAACCAATTTGAGGTTCCCAGCCTAACTTTTTGGCCACTGAAATATCGGCGTGATAAAAGCGAGGGTCACCTGCTTTTATTTTCTGATTAAAACTAATAGCCATTTCCTTATTATATAACTTTATCAATAATTGTATAGTGTCATTCACCGTTGTTTTTATACCACTCCCACCATTTATAATACTGATACTCTTTTTTTCGTTATTCGCTATAGCCAGGATTAATAATGCAGCATCTTTAACGTATAACCAATCGCGAGTTTCTTCACCTGTACCAAAAAACGCAATCTCGTTTTCAGCATTTTTTATTTTCATACAGGCATCCCATAATAATTGTTTTTGCAGCCCAACGCCGTAAATTGAAAAATAACGGATTATGGAAACTTTTAACCCAAAACTTTTATTATAAGAAAAACACAATTCCTCAGCGGCTTTTTTATGAAATCCGTATGGCGAAACTGGATTTGACGGGTCATTTTCCTTGATCTGCTTATCGCCCAAGTCGCCCTGTACCGCCGGACTTGACGGGTAGATAAAATGGCAAGGGTGACCTTGCAATCTAATATACTCTAACAATGCCAAGGTGCTTTGAACACTTTTTTGAAAATCTTCATATGGGTTCTGGTATGAAAAGGCCACTGACCCGCTCCCCCCGCAATGTACAATTACATCAAACGATTTATTTAAGTTAATAAGAGCTTCAAATGTTATGGTTGATTCGTGCCAATCGTCAATACCCCATAAATTATATTCATATTTATGCCACTTACCATGCCCAATACCGCTTACGTGATAACCAGCTTCATTAAAAGCCTTTGCCGTATACCTGCCTAAAAAACCATAAGCTCCGGTTACAAGAACTTTTTTCATATTTAATTTTTTCTTAAATTAAGGGGTATCTCTTTAATCATCTTTGCGGGGTTACCGCCAACAATTGTCCACGGTGCTACATCTTTGGTAACAACACTTCCAGCCCCCACAATGGCTCCTTCTCCTATAGTTACTCCCTTTAATATAATGCAATTCATCCCTATCCAGGCATGAGAACAAATTTTAATTGGCTTTGAATTTACAGCGCTCCAATCTTTACTCTCTATAAAATTTTTACCATTTCTAAAATCGTTTAACTGCCTTTGAATGTCCTTTTCTCTTTCTTTGTAGTCAATCGAATGTGAATCATGATCATATATACAGCAACCCCACGCAATAAATATATCATTTTGTATTTCTACCCGGTTTTTACTGATTATCTGACTTGCCCCTATAAAGCATCTATCTCCGATGATAACTTCCCCTGTAGCTGATTCAAATGTTATAGTACAGTTAAGCATTGTATCATTACCTACTTTCAAATAAACCTTGTTTTTCTTTGGTTTATTTAGTAAAAGATGAAAAGATTCCAAAAAATGAGAATTTCCTTTTTCAACAAACTCATTAATCCCCTTTAAATGTTGTGTCTGTTTATACATTCTAAAAACAGCCATAAGTCTCCCAATCATTTCCTTCGCATTAGTTGTTTACCTTCTTATAAGAATTTGATGAAGTTAGCCGGATTACCCCCAACTAGGGTAAATGGCGCTACGTCTTTTGTTACTACGCTGCCAGCAGCAATAATAGCTCCTTTACCAATAGTAACGCCCTTCAATATTATGGAGTTAAAGTTTATCCAAACATGATCTTCTATTGTTATAGACCCAGTTTGAACCATTCCCTTAGTCAAATAATTTCCACCACCTTTAACTGTTTTAATATAGGAATCAGCACGCTGCTCGTGATTGATTTCATGAGAGTTTGTATCAATAATGTGTACATTGTGAGAAATTAAAACATGATTCCCAATATTAATGCACTCCCCAGACCATACTTTTGAATCAGGCCCTATATAACAGTGTTCTCCTATGTGTATTTTACCTCCATAGATCAATGTTCTCAACTGCCCACTTATATAGGTTTCTTTTCCAATTAATATATTATTTCTGTCCTTACTAAGGTTATCAACATTAGCTCCACTAAGAAAAAAACCACCATTATTTACTACTTGCTTATCACAGGAAGTTAAAGTATCTAGCTCATTAGCAGCATTAATTAGCTTATGAATTTTTGTACCATTTATAATAGCAACCAATATTGATTTGATCAAACGCATAAACTTATGTCTTTAATAATCTTCTTTTAACTCCAGATAACACCCTGCTATATAAATTTGAAAACCAACTAATTTTGAAACATTTATAATAAAAAAAGTCATCTGCTTCTATATTTACCCGAATCTCTTTAGGGTGTGTCATCTTTGCCATTTTACCATTTCCTTTGCTCAATGATTTATACCACTTAGGTTCATTTTTAGTATGGGTTCCACCAGCATCAAATCCAATGTTTTTTATAAGATTTATATTGGGTATAATACTTAATCCATTGCATAACCATATAGCCATAAGCCATTGATAATCCCAAGTATCGATATCCTTAGTCTTATTCAATGTGTTTATCCAAAAAATTTGCTGTTTCTTATCTTCGAAAATTCGACCTATCTGATTATTCTTTAAAAACAGGTCATAATTTTCCATTTCAAAATCATAATTTTTCCAAGCCCTTGCCCAAGTTGCCCATCCCCATATACCCACGTAATTAGAAAAATAATAAGAGCCATCCCCTCTTTGTGTTCCTCCTTGCAGATTTGTTCCGCTAACTGAGAAAATACGAGAATCATCGCTATAATACTCCAGCATTTCTTCACAAAAAGAAAAAAAATCAGAATAGGGTAAGCAGTCGTCTTCCAAAATAATTCCCTGTTCAACATTGTCAAAAAACCAACTTATAGCTCCTGATACGGCTAAACCACACCCAAGATTTTTATCTCTAAATAAAGTTTTAACTTCACAGTCCCAATCAATTTCTGAAAGAATATAATTTTTAACGGCCTCTACTTTTTGAGCTTCACCAGGCTTATCTGATCGCGGACCGTCTGAAGCTATATATAGGTACTTAGGTTTTTGCCGTTTAATACTGGTAAAAACCTTTACAGTTGTATCTAGCCGATTGAAAGTAATTAGTAATATTGGAGTATTAAATGCCATTAAATTAATAATAAATCAATTAGGATAATCATGCTCCCAATTTATAAGCTAAAAGGACTATGAAAAAAATAAAATAGACTTTGTTTGTAAAATAAATATATGTCTTGTTTTTCTGGAAAATGCATAATAAATATAAGAAGCATAAAATTGGGATATAAGCGTTGCTATTGCAGCACCGTTAATACCCATACGAGGTATTAGTATTATGTTTAAAATTACATTTAAAATCAACCCCTGAATTGACTTATATAAGTTATGCTTATTTAAGTCCTCAATAAGTAGCATGTTGGCTGCACCTACCCCCCAAAACACAAAAACAGATGTCCAGATACTTATTTTTAACGCTAGTGCAGATGCTAAAAAGGATGTACCATATAGGGTAATAATAAGTTTAGTTGCGCCTATTGTTAAAATTCCGGATATTAAAAAGCTGATCATAAAAAGTACCTTAAACAATTTTGCACAAAACTGTTTATATTTTATTTGGTCATATTTCAATTTAATAAGTTTTGGAAAAAATGAATTAGCAAAAACAGTAGGAATAAAATACCAAAGCTCGCTGAATTTAACTGAAACTGAATATAAGCCTACTTCTTTAGCATTAAGCATATTACCAATCATTACCTGATCAATTCGCATATATAGCAGAATTATAATACCCGAAAGTAATAGTGGCCAGCATTCTACCATAAATTTCTTTGCATAGCTTATATCAAAGCGCCATTTCAGGATTCTAAACACTCCATAATTAAATGCCAATGCTATTCCTCCTATTGCAATTTCAAGCATGGATATTATAACGAAATACAATAATGGCCCTTTATAATATATTACAATTAACTTTAAAATTGACGTAAAAACAAAGGCCAGATTTTTTATTATAACACTAATTTTCGACCTCAGTACAGATTGTAATTTCAAATCAATAACATCAAAAGCCTGAAAAACTAAATTTAGAGCTGTGATGAAAGTAATAATTAATAAAGAAGTACCGCCCTCATAATATATATAAATGCAGCCTATTATATTGGCAAGTATTGCTCCAAATAGTCGCATAAAGAAAGCCGTTCCCATCAAATTGTCTTCGTCTTGCACATTTTCTACCAACTGCTTTACCAAAACCTGGTCAAGCCCCAGGGTAGAAATAGCACTTAGTATGGCTACAATCGCTATGCAATAATTCCATATGCCAAAACTATCGGGGCCTAGGTATCTGGCAACCCATACGCCAACAAATAGACCTACACCTAATCTGCAAATTTTATCAAAAAAAAGCCATCCTATGTTTTTGAATATAACACCGGATGTAATTTGTTTTAATTGAGAAAGTTTAGCAAAAAGCATATGAATAATGTTCGAATGAATAATTAAGATGGAGCGTATTGAATTTGTTTGTTATGAATTTTATTTCAAAACTTTCTTAGATATCAATATAAATATCGAAAGCAGTCCTCCAAGCACACCCCCTACTATAATTCCCATTAATTTACCTACTTTATCTTTAGGTAATGGAAAAACAGGCGAATCAATTATTTGAATCAGCGGTATTTCCTGCCTGAGCGTAATTTTTGACAATTCGAGATTTTTGACTATTTCTGCATAAATAGCTGTATTGGCCTGAACATCCACTTGTTTCTTTTGCGAGCCTACTTTAAGTGTTAACAATAGCGGATTAGCATTGGGAGACGCATCTAAAGCCGATGCAACACCACTAATGGAATTATTTAAAATCATTTTCACACTGTCTGCCTGTTTTTGAAGAACATTTACATTCTGATTGCTCTTTTTTGTTTTAGTAACAGAATAAAAGTTATTTACCGTTTCAACAAGCTTTAAATTAAACTCCCTTGCAAATACTTCATCTTCACTAGTTACATTAACAACTATAATACTTAGCTTTTTATCAAGCTTATCCACCAATAAAAGCTTCTTGTTAAATGCCATAACAATAGCTGAAATAATACTATCCTGGGATCTTGAAAATTTAGAAGGGTCACCTTTAAATGAAATATTTTTCAGTTGATTTTTGTCTTTCCATTGCTCCCTAAGTTTGTTAAATTCAATATATCTGTCTATAAGTTGTTGCTTTTTTCCGGCGATACTAACTTCACTTAATAAAGTTTTTTCAAGCATTAATCTTGATTTATATAATTCTATGATATTATCACCTTGAAATATTCCGCTGCTGCTAGCTCCTCCGATGTCAATACCAGCAAGTGATGCTAAACCCGACAATTGCCCTATCCCACCGGTTTTACTTCCATCTTCTAATACGAATGTACAGGATGCTTTATAAGTTGGCTTTTTCAATAAAGCATATGAAAGGCCCAAAACTCCGCCTATCAAACCAAAAATCAAAACAAACTTCCATCTAAATTTCAAATAATTAAAAACTGCTTTAAGTTTAAGTAGAATTTCTTTTACAGATATTTCCGCTAACTCTGTCGTCTTATCCATTATGGTTTAAATGCTTTAATTTTTCAATGATTAATAATACAAACAGAAATGATAAATTTAAGTTTAAACGTGCATATGCCTAATTACCGATTACTTATCTATTTTTAACAGACAAGTAATCTGTAATTATTTATTTATTCAAACTCAAAATCCCTAATATAATCGCACCTAATGAGGCTAACCCTGTCGTAAACCCTAAAATAGTTTGAGCGGTGTTGCCTTTAGCTTCGGATTTTTTAGGTACAAAAATCTCACTTCCGGGTTTAACACTTGGGTGATTATTAAAGAATAAGAATTTTCTGGTTCCTTTCACTGTTCCATTTGGATAAACGACGTACGCACCTCTTCTCAGTGCATCCGGACCATAGCCACCTGCATTAGATACAAAATCATTAAATGATTTTGATCTGTCATATACAACAGCACTTGGGTATAATACCTGACCATTAACACGAACTATTTGTTGTTGCTTCGGAATCCTCAAAATATCCCCATCTTCCAATAACAAATCGTCTTTTGAACCGGGAGATTTCAAAATCTTAGGAAGATCAATACCAACAAAGTTGTTGCGCATTACTGTATCCACATTTTTTGTGGAGTCTTTGTAAGTTCTTCTCAACCGAGACATGCGGTCTACACTTTCCCGTGCTATTGCTAAAGTATCGGCCTTGCGCTTATCTATGCCGAGTATAGCAATGTTCTCTCTTTTTAACGATCCTCCTTCAGCATCTGCAGATGCTGTTAAGCCTCCTGCACGGGCAACAAGGTCTGAAATCTTTTCATTTTTTGTCTTTATAGTATAAGATCCGGGATATATTACTTCTCCCTCTACTTTAACGGTTTTTTGTTTTTCAAAGCCAGGTAATGTATAAACCGACACGATATCAAAAGGTTGTAATACAAAATTGGCTTCCGATGGCTTCAACTGTCCATCTACATTGACGCTGAAAACCTGAGCTACTGAACTATTTTTTGAATTTGGATCTGCATCACTTATCCTTCTGGCCACTTCAATACGCTTGGTGCTGGCACCTTCTGCAAATCCGCCGGCTTTAAATATCAAGTCCTCAACCTTCATATTTTCAGAGAAAGCAAATTTTCCCGGTTTCCGTACACTACCGTTTATTATGATCTGATATTTATCGCGCAGATCAAATATGGATGATATAGCAACAATGTCTTCCCGCTGCAATGGAATATTTACAGCCTTGTTAATAACGTCACGAACGTTAAAGCCAATTATTTCGGTACTATTATCACCTTTTAGTCGTGTAATAGTTCCACGCTCCATAAAAGCATCTTCTTTTAAACCTGCCGCCTTTACAATTAATTGGTTTAATGTTAAGCCATTCTGCAATTCATAATCACCAGGTTTAAAAACGGCTCCTTTTATTACAACCCTATTTTCAAATCTCTCAATAACTGATTCTATAGTATATTTATCACCTCGTAATGGTATGTAATTTTTATAATCAGCTTCTACAACATCGGTTATTTTCCGCTGCTGATCACTAATTTGTGAAACCTTTATACGTGCAGTGTAGGCGCTATCGGTAAAACCACCAGCGTAGTTTAAAACATTATCAAGGGTTTCTCCCGGCAAAACTTCAAACAATGCGGGTATTTTTATTTGTCCCACCAATTGCACTCTGGTACGATAAGTAGGTACTCGCACAATATCCTGATCTTGCAATGAAATATTATCTTTCTGACTGCCCTTTACTATAAAATCATACACATCCAGATGCCTGATGATCCTGTTGTTCCTGATAACTTCAATTTGGCGCAGGCTACCATTATCCGTTGGGCCTCCTGACATATATAAAGCGTTAAAAACAGTAGCAAGCGAGGGAAGGGTATAAGTACCTGGCTTTTGAACCTGCCCTACTATAATGACTTTAATACTTCTGATATTGCCTAGTGTTATTTGCACATTAGTACCATGGCCTATAGCATAATTACTGGCTGAAAGTCTGTTTTTGATTTGCGCGATTGCTTGCTCAATGGTTTTGCCGCCAACGTTTATTACACCAACATTCGGAATAGTAATATTTCCTTCTGGCGATACCACCAGTTTCCAATTAACCGATGAATTTCCGTAAACATTAACATTTAACTGGTCATCAGGCCCAATAATATAATTTACCGGGGTAGCCAGCTTTAAATTGGGTTCAAAAGAGCTGTTTTTATTTTTGAACAGGTCGGCTCCAAATATTTTAGGCCTTAAGTTCTCAAACATGTCTTTTTTATTAACATCCGAAGTATCAAGGTCATCGGGCTTGTAATTCAGTTTACGTCCTGTTATTATTCTGCCATCTGCATCTTCAGTGGTATCTGCCTGTACCTTTTTTCCGCTTGCTTTGCTGCGTATATCCTGTATCCTTGTCTGCAACTTTTGAACCTGCGCACTTGACATCCCTCTTGACTGCGCCTGTCTGATTAACTCTGCATCACTTAAACCACTATTCTGAGCTTGTTGTAATAGTTGGATAATTTGTTGGTCAGATATGTCATCTATATTGACAGATGATAGATTTTGAACATTAATTTGTGCCGAAACATGATTAATTGCTCCAAAACAAAACATTGCAACAAACAGAAATATGAGGAAATTAGTTTTAGCCATTTTTTAAAATATCGGAATCCGGAACCCTGCAATAAATTGATTTAGATTTTTGCAAAGGTAAACCAATTTGTTATTTAAGACGATTGTAAAATTTTATATTGTTTAATGCTCACTTATTGTTTTATTAATCATGTACTTAAGTCAACCGTATGCTAAAAAGGATAACCGGCACCTTAATTTTTAAGCCTTACCAGGAATTTGCTGCCTGATTTTTTCAATTATAGAGGTTGATGAATAACCTTGTACAAAATCAATGGTTTTTACCTCGCCACCATTGGCCAGGACTTCTTTGCTTCCCACAATATTCTCTACGGAATAATCAGCTCCTTTTACGAGTATATCAGGCAAGAGGGTGCTGATGAGATTGAGCGGAGTATCCTCCTCAAAAATCACAATGGCATCAACAAAAAACAGAGCAGCCAATATCGCAGCCCGGCTATTCTGATCATTAATTGGCCGGCTTTTGCCTTTGATACGTCTTACCGAGTTATCCGAATTAAGACCAATGATGAGCTTTTCGCCAAGTTCTGCAGCTTTAGCGAGATAAGTGATATGACCAATATGCAGGAGATCAAATACGCCATTAGTAAAAACAACTTTTTGCTCCTTACTTTGCCAATTTTGCACCTGAGTTTTAAGCAAAGCAACAGTGCTTATTTTGTTTATCAATATTTTTTCAAGGTCAATTCGCATCTGTTTATTTTTTTATTGGCTCTATGAGATCGTTTTATTATGACGTTGTACTATTCAAACAAGTTATCAACTGATTGGCAGAGAATATGTCCGATCAGTATGTGCATTTCTTGTATTCGAGCAGTTACGTCTGACGGAATAACGATGTTCAGATTGCATATACCATTCATTTTACCTCCGTCACGCCCCGATAACCCTAAGGTTTTACACTTAAACTTTGTAGCTGTTTCAAAGGCGTTAAGAATCCCCTGGCTATTACCACTGGTTGAAATACCAATAAACAAATCTCCCTCATGGGCAAAAGCCTCCACCTGCCGTGAAAACACATGATCGTAGCCGTAATCATTGGCTATTGCCGTAAGTGCAGAAGTATCAACCGTTAAGGCTATGCCTGGCAGAGCTCTTCGCTCCTTTACAAATCTCCCACTCAACTCAGCCGCAATGTGCTGGGCATCAGCAGCACTGCCACCATTACCTGCCAATAAAACCTTATTACCGTTTTTTATAGTATCTGCTATCATTTGACATGCTTGTTCAATACTATCGGTAAGTTTATCTATTACGCGTTGTGTTGTATTGTGATGATCCTGTAATGCTTCTAAAATCATTTATAGTTTATATTGATTGGAAATGTTGTACTTTATACAACTTCTTTTCTTATTTGTTTTTGATGCAAGGCCTAGCTCTCTCTTTTCATATCAAGAATGATCTCATCAATGGTTGTGGTAGCACTACCCACTTGGCGTATTACTATAGCAGCCGCATGATTCGCTAATTCACCGGCTTCTTCAATGGTTAAGCCTGCGGCAATAAAGTAAGCCATAGTAGCCAAAACAGTATCGCCGGCACCAGTTACGTCAAACACCTCTGTAGCTTTTACCGGTAATAGCGTATATCCTGATTCACTCAAAATCAACATACCCTCCTCTGAAAGTGTTACTACCAGATAAGCCGCCCCTGTTTGTTTTAAAATAATTTTTGCCGCATATTGCAGGTTTTCTAAGGAATCTACTTTTTCCAATTGGGCAGCCTCTGCCAGTTCCTTACGATTTGGCTTGATGATATATGCCCCTTTGTATTTCTCATAATTGAGGCCCTTAGGGTCAATGATCACTTTTTTATTGTGACGGGTGGTCTCTTGAATTAGTTTCTGGGTGAAGGTTGGGGAAAATAAACCTTTATTATAGTCCGATAGCACTACGATATCAGCTTTTTCTAAATAATTAAGCAGCTCGTTAAGCAATTTATCAGTGATGGTTTCTAACACCACATCGGTAACTTCACGATCAATCCGTACCAATTGGTGGCTACCCGCAAGTACCCGAGTTTTAACTGTGGTAGGACGGGATTCATCTTTAATTATAGTATGGGTTTGTACCCCTTCATTGGAAAGTATTTCTATCAGTTGAGCACCAGCAGCATCATTCCCTATTACACCGGCAACAGTCACCTGTGCTCCTAAGGCTACCAGGTTTTGTACAACATTACCTGCTCCTCCCAAAGTAACCGACTCATTTTTCACATTAACAATAGGTACCGGTGCTTCTGGTGATAAGCGGGATGCGCTGCCAGTAATATAATGATCAATCATCAGATCGCCGATAACAAGTATATTGGGTTTACGGGTTGATGACTGTATAGAATGTATCTTGTTTATCATTTATTTAAAACTCACTGATCCTTAACTATTAATAACCATTTATTAACAGTTTGTTTTAATAATACAGTATTATTAAAGTTTGAAAAATTTCGCAAAGATAATTTTTTATGGTTATTTTTTGCAGTAATAATATTTCCGACCGTCTTTCATTTCAATCTCTAAAAGGCCTTAGTCATATTACGTAATATAAATGCAAAGTATAACATTTCCCCCGTAATAAATTTGCTTCATTCATTATTCAAAGTAATAGGTAAAATTGAGTCTTGCATGTAAATTATACCCATCTCCATGATTATATTGGTAATTTAAAGAATAAACCGGTGTTACCTCAGCAGAAACCAAATATCTTTTAAATTTCACGTTAGCATAAAAAGTACTGTTTATATCTACCCAATGCGAACTAACATTACGGGTGCCCATAAAAGCAGTATAATACAAATCATTATTATGAACTTGCCGTTCTAATGTTAAACCAAAGGAATTCATTCCCTTTAAATAACTTATATCAAACATAAAACTGTTACTTCCTGGCCCAATGCCGGCACCAATATACCTTCCATCATTAGTATAGCCATCTCTGGGGCTCGTAATATGTGTATACCAGGTAGGTTCATCTCTTAATAAAAATGTAGATTCTCGTTGCAATTGGGTTAGTTCAGCTTTTACCTGTATATAACTATCTTTTGATAGCTCGAATAGCTTCCGGCCACCTAAAGTAATGGCTGCCGAATGATCGGGTTCCTGCAAAAAGTCATTAATACTACCCGTTCTGTCATTTCTTGCCCATTCAAAGTAAAGCTCGGCATTATAAAGAGGCAATAATTGACGTATATTAAGAGCAAATGCGAAATCTTGGCCATCTCCACCAGTACTGTTAGATACATCGTTCGCTTTGAGCGATGAACCAGTAATTACAGGAAATAATTTTCGAATGATATTCCTTTTATGATAGAGTGAATCTTTATCCAGATAATCATATCCCGTGAGTCCTAAATACAAGCCCTTTAACCATTTGGGTTGCCAATTAATCGTATAAGCAGATATATATCGGGTAACTTTTGGCTTAGGACTAAATAAACCTTTGCCATTCACTATCCTGCCGGTATCAATTGGAAGATAACCAGATTGTTTTAAGTCCCCTCCTATTATCTGCCACTCAAATGAACCTATTATAGTTTTAATAGGTTTAACTGAATTAAATGTCCAATGCAAAAAACCCGGTGCTGAGTTACTCATCATAATGGAGTTTTGCACACCTGGCCCCCACCATATATTTTCTGTCGAAATACCAGCTTCTATATTTTTACAGTTGATGGTTACTTTTGATTGCCCTGGATATAAATGCCGTAGCGATTTATTACCAAATCTTTCCGGGGCATCAATACCATTTATGTTAAAATAATACGCCCCCAAAAGCTGCTTATTGGTAGTATTAACTTGTACATCAGCAAAAGTATCAAAGCGTTTATTTTGGGCATATACAAATTCTGGCTTTACCTGTACTGTAAATATGCCCGCCTTTAATAAAAATCCTCCGCTAACCCTGGTCTGGTAACCTGCAGCGGGATACAATGATGAATTATTATATCCATATGGTCTTCTAACATTATAATCATTTAACCAATTAAAGGGCAATATTTGAATACCAGAGGGTTTACCCATAAACTGAAAATTACCATATGTTTTGCTGGCCACAAGTTGTTTAAACGATGAATCGGTATCATGCCATTCGTCGGTTACAGGCCTTACAGTAAAAGATGAAGTATTATCGCTCTTCCCCAATAATTGATTTCGCCTGGCAATATCTTCCGCATAACTTCCTACCGGTATAGTTTGTGAAAAAGCTGTTGCACCTAAAAACATTAAAGTAACGGCTGATAATAAAATTTTCTTCATAATTATTGATAAGGACGTTGTAAATCATCCAAACATAACAAGGCTGTCTATTTTTTTGATAAAATCATTTTATTGACAGCTCATTAGCCAGAATTTTCGTGATAAAGTTTAAAGTAATTGTCGATTAAAACGACATCATTGAAACAAAATTACATTAAACTGTCACAAAAAATAAAATACTATAAATATTAACACCTTATTGTTGCTAAATTAACAATAGGCATTAATTTATAAGCAAATGTATTTCAGTTCAACTGAGATCAGAAAAACTCATGTCTGAGGCTGGCGCTTTCCAATAAACTAACATTTATCTTATTCATATTATTTTTTATTACAGGCAACCATCGGCTATTTTTACAACGTATTGGGGTTATAAAAGATTATTATTAACCACTTTTAACCAGTACAATGAATTTACTTAAAAATCTACCCCTCGCAATTGTTGGCATTGCTGCTATGTTTGCCAGTTCATCATGCTCAAAAAACAACAACAGTAAAAGCACATCAGATCAGCCTGTTCCGGCTAATGCAGTTAAATTATCAACCAATGCAAAATTTGGTAATATCCTTACCGACGCTAAAGGTAAAACTTTATACTTTTTTGCCATTGACGCTAATGGAAATTCAGGTTGCAATGGCGGATGTTCTGTAGTTTGGCCCACCTTTTACCAGGCAAATCTTACTTTGGACAATGGCTTAGATATCAAAGATTTTGGCACCATAACCCGCACCGATGGATCAAAACAAACCACTTACAAAGGCTGGCCGCTTTATTATTATCAAAATGATGCCAATGCTGGCGATATTAATGGTGATAAAGTTGGTAACACCTGGTTCGTCGCCAAACCAGATTATACCGTTATGGTAAGCAACAACCAATTAACCGGTAATGACGGTGTTAAATACAATAGCGATCTTAAACCTGGTGATGGTGTAACTCAATACATTGTGGACGATCGTGGCCAAACGCTATACTCTTTTAGCCACGATAAATTCAAAACCAATAATTTCACTAACTCTACTTTCAGCAACAATAAGGTGTGGCCTATTGACACTGCTGTTAAAGCAGTGTTGAATGTCCCTTCTGTTTTGGATAAAACCCAGTTTCAAACCATAACTGTATTCGGAAAAACACAATTGGTTTACAAAGGCTGGCCACTATATTACTTTGGTGCTGATAACAATCAACGCGGTAATAATAAAGGTGTATCGGTACCAACACCGGGTACCTGGCCGTATACCAATGCCACTTCGCCTGTTGCGCCTAATTAATTTATTTTTTTCATAACAAAAGCGGGTAAGAAAATATCTTACCCGCTTTTTTATTGCTCGCAAAAACAGATGATTCGCTTACAGATCTAATTCATAGGAAAAATCATCAGGCTTCGCATATACTGTATATTTATCTAACGGTCGCGGTCCACAGGAATTTGAGCCTACCCCTAATGTATGAGCACTTATAGTTAACACCGTGGCTTTACTTTTGGGAAGATCAATTTTATACTCAACCGGCTCCATTTCTTCATCACTATGTGGCTGCGCCGAAACCTGCAGAAATCCGCCAACATGTTTAACTGTTAATGATCCATCCTTACCGGTAAGTTTTGCCCAGCGAATATCCTCGTGATTCCCGTTCTCCATTGGTTTTTCATATGGCGTTACCTGCTGTTTTACTGTACTTGAATAAACACCAATGTCAAAGCCACGCTTTCTGTCGGCATAAGTTTCCATTGGCCCACGACCGAAATAAGAGAATTGATCAAGATCTTTTTTCAGGAATAAACGTACGCCCAACCTGGCCAAAACTACTTTAGGGTCGCTAAAAGACACCTTGTTTTGCGCCTTGATAATACCATTACCCCATATTTCGTAAGTTACCTTATGATGTACTGTAAAACCTTGTTTACCTGTACCAATTAAGCTGGCGCTAATCACTACTCTGTTAGGAGCGGACTGGGTTGCGGTAACGCTATCAGCTACCCATGTAAGTTTTTTAATTCCATTTTTCTCCCAACCTTCATTAGCCCACATATCGTCATTACGGTGTGGGGCACGCCACAGATGAAGCATTGGCCCACCGTTATCTTCCAGCACATTTTCGCCATTCCTCTCCAACTTATCAAATGTGCCAGTCTTTTTATCAAACTCTATTTTAAAGTTTTTGCCTTTTACTTTTATCTCACTACTTCCATTTGACAATTCCAGTGTTTGCTCACTAGCAGGGTCTTTCTTTAAGACAATGTTCTTTGCTGGAAACTCCAGTTGTTGCGATGCCGCTTCAAAACCTTTCTTGGCCCACATTTTATCGGCCTTATAGGTAAACGATACCCGCAGGAAATATTCCGCATCGGTTTTAAGTTTACTGACAATATCATAAGGAATTTTGACATCTTTTTCTTCGCCAGGATTTATTTTACCTATATCAAAATTACCTTTGGTAGTAACCACACCATTTTCGCTTAGTTCCCAGTTACCGGTAAAACCATCAAGATTAATAAACTGGTACTTATTTTTAATAGTGATGATGCCCCTGGTTATATCTTTGGCTTTTACCCCTATCCACTGGTAAGCATGTTTTAATTCGGGATAATGCGGTTTAAGCGAGCGATCAGACGCAACTACACCTTTATGAATAAAGTAATGATCATTCGGATACTCTCCAAAACCACCACCAAAGGCCAATATTGGATGCTTGGGATCGCGCCTGTTCCAGATACCTTGATCCTGCCATTCCCATATACAACCGCCTAAAAGTGTGGGATATTTATCAAACAGGTCGTTATACTCATCAACAGAGCCCATAGAGTTAAACATAGCATGGGCATACTCGCACAGATAAAATGGTTTAGTGTATTTATCATCATTGGCTATCTTTTCGGTATTCCCCAGATCGGTGTACATATCACTGTCTATATCTGCCGGATTTTTTTCGCCGATACCAAAACCCTGGTAGTGCGTAGGGCGTGTAGGATCGAGCTTTTTCACCATATCCAAAGCGGCCCTGAAATTGGAGCCCCCACTGCCACACTCGTTACCTAACGACCAGATGATCACCGAAGGATGGTTCTTAAAGTTTTGAACATTAGCTACATTCCGGTCAATAATAGCATCTTTAATTCGAGGATCTTCATTGAAAGCATCCCAGGCACCGTGATTTTCGAGATTGGCTTCGGCAACCAGGTAAATACCATATTGATCACACAGTTCATACCAACGTGGATCATCTGAATAATGACAAGTACGCACATGGTTGCAATTGGCTTGTTTAATCAATACAATGTCCCTGATCATCTGCTCTTCAGTAACCGCGTGCCCAACTTCCGGCCAGTTTTCATGGCGATTAACACCTTTAAGTTTTACACGCACTCCGTTGATGGTAAATATACGTCCTTTAATTTCAATAGTGCGGAAGCCTGTACGAGAGGAAATGGTTTCACTGGTATTACTCCCGTTTTTTAAACTTAATACAGTAGTATATAATTTGGGCGTTTCAGCCGTCCATTTTTGAGGGTTATTAACCGGAAAGCTCAGCTTTACAGTGATCTCTTCGCCCGGTTTTAAAGCAGGCACATTGCCGGTAGCGCCTTTTACTACGGTAGAGCCATTGTAAAGCGTTGCTGTTAATTGATTGGCTTTAGTAGCACTGCTGCCGTAATTTTTTACCTGGGCACTTACCTCAACCACAGCATTTTTATATTGCTTATCCAGGTTGGTTTTGATAAAATAATCCCTGATATGTTCCTGAGGAGCGCTCCATAAACTTACATTACGAAAAATGCCACTCAATCGCCACATATCCTGATCTTCCAAATAGCTTCCCGTTGTAAAACGATAAACCTCAACAGCTACCATATTTTTTCCCGGCTGCACATATTTGGTTATATCAAACTCAGCTGCATTACGGCTATTTACGCTATAACCTACTTTTTTCCCGTTTACCCAGATAAAAAATCCGGCATCAACACCATCAAAAGTGATAAATATCCTACGGCCTTTCCAGTCAGCGGGCACTTCAAAATCGCGTCTGTAGCTCCCTACCGGGTTACGTTCGGCGTAAGCTGTATATTTTCTAGGCGGCTCACTCATCACATGAGGAAAATCCTTTTTAAAGATGTAGGTAAAATTGCTGTAGTAAGGCGTACCATACCCTTCTATCTGCCAGTTTGAAGGTACCTTGATATCTTTCCAGGCAGATACATCATAAGAGGTTTTATAAAAATCAACCGGGCGTTGTTGCGGCCATGATACCCAATTAAACTTCCACAAACCATTTAAACTTCTGCATAAAGATGAGGCATGCCTGTTTGCTTTAAGTGCTTCCTGCAAATTGGCATAGGGCATTAATGAAGCATGCGCCGGCTCTTTGTTGATTCCGATATTACGCGGATCTTCAATTTCGGTGGGCACAGGGGCACCTTTAACAACAGTATCAGCCAGCCTGGGCCCAGCTGCCATTGCCGCGGTAACCATATTCAAAAGGAAAACACACAAAAGTAGTTTTTTCATTGGTTCTGGATTTATGTTATCTGCAAGGCAGATCGATTTAGTTATATAATGGCGCTTTATTTAAGCAGGGCTAATATATACTGTATTATTAACATTTAAAACAGATTATTTAGTTTTCCTGCATTTTCATCAATAGAAATTATATCTTAGAGCCCCATCTACCTGAATATTTATGTATCTGTTTTATGAATAATATAATTCAAAAAAAGAATAATATAACTATTGAGGGTAACCTTAATGCTACCGAAACAATTGTATTTGCCCACGGCTTTGGAACAGACCAAACCGCCTGGAACTGGGTTAAAGATGATTTTAAAGCCGATTACCGTATAGTGTTGTTTGATAATGTTGGCGCGGGCAGCGCAGACCCCGACGAGTATATTCCGGAAAAATACAACCAGCTTTCTGCTTATGTTGATGATATGCTGGATATACTGGTTGATTTGAATTTACAAAATGCCATTATAATCGCGCATTCCGTGAGCTCAATGGTCACCCTGCTGGCCGCCGCTCAAAAGCCCCAGCATTTTTCAAAACTGGTATTCATTGGCGCCTCACCACGGTATTTGAATGACGAACAAGATCATTATACAGGGGGCTTTACCCAAGCCGTGCTGGATGCTATGTACGGATCAATGGCCGGTAATTATTGCGCCTGGGCCAACGGTTTTTCTGAAATAGCTATGGGTAATCCTGAACAGCCGGAACTTGCGCAACAATTTGCCTATACCTTATCAGCCATCAGGCCTGATATTGCATTAGAGGTAGCCAGGGTCATATTTGAGTCTGATGTTCGCGACCGGCTGCATCAACTCAAAAAAGAAGTATTGCTGCTACAATCATGGGATGATATAGCCGTACCCGCCGAAGTAGCTTACTATCTGCATGCACACATCGCAAACAGCAAGTTAAAGTTTATCGACGCTCAAGGTCATTTTCCTCATATCAGCTCCCCCAAGGCTGTGATTGCGGCTATCAAATCATTTATTTAAGAATACATTATCCTCACACAAATATTAATTGGTTGTTTTGACGATACCTGCTTTGTAAAGACTTGGAGTGGTACCCACCATCTTACGAAAAACCCTGCTAAAATAATGCTGATTATTAAACCCGGCTTTAAAACAGGCATCAGCAATACTGCAATAAGGATTTTGCATAAATTGCTTAGCCAATTGTATTCTTTCCTTAATGATATAATCAACCGGCGAAACACCCAACTCATGCTTAAACGTTCTAAAAAAACTGGCTTTACTCATATAAGCCATCTGGCTCAGGGCATCAATATTTAGCTTTTCGGTCAGGTGCGCTTTAATGTATTGCAAAATATAAGCAAAACGGTTGCTTGTAGACATTTGATTAAGATTATCTTTCATTTCATGCAGATTTTGCATTTGCATAATGCGGATCAGTAATTCTTTGAGCGTTAAATTGGCCAGCACATCTTTAGCTAAATTATCACCTGTACTGATACCAATGAGTTTATTGATCAGCTGGGCCAATTCATAGTTGTTTAAAAAGTGAAATTGCTGGTAATTAAGCTGCCAAAGATCATTATTGGCACGTGGGTAATTTTCATTCAAAAAATCAAGTGTATTCCGTATTTCCTGTTGGTTGATGGCCAGGGCTGTACATTGCGAAGGATTTATTTCTGATGCTTCCGGAAAATCAATAGTCATAGTTACGTTTGGGGGTACAATAACGGTTTCGCCCGGTAAATAATCAAAGCCCGGCTTATCAAACAAATGCATCACTTTTTTACCCCTTAACATACTGGTAATTACCAGGTCGCTAAACGTTAATGGCACCAGTTCACTGCGTTCATAGGTTTCGTATATATTAAGTTCGCAATGATTTAAGGTATAAGCTTTACGGTTTTCAACCAATGTTCTGAGTTCCTTTTTACCAGTAAGGGTAAAAGGCGATACCAGGTTTCTCTCATTCATAACAGGTCTATTTTAAAACAAGTTAGGGATAGTTTATGACAGTTGGCAATCATTTTATAAAATGTAACAATAGTGCACTTAATTGATAGTATAGTGCAAAAACTTTAGGGTACAAGCAACTAACTTAGTGCTACCAATTAAACTGAAAAACAACTATGAGTATTGCACAAAGACCATCCTTTAAGGATAAGTATGACAATTTTATCGGAGGCAAATTTGTGCCACCGATTAAGGGAGAATATTTTGATAATATATCGCCTATTGACGGTAAGCCTTTTACCAAAGCAGCCCGCTCAACCAAAGAGGATATTGATGCCGCTGTAGATGCTGCTACCGAAGCTTTTAAAACATGGAGCAAAACATCGGCTACCACCCGGAGTAACCTGCTGTTAAAAATAGCCCAGGTGATAGAAGATAACCTCTCCTACCTGGCAACTGTAGAAACCATTGACAACGGTAAAGCTATTCGCGAGACAATGGCCGCCGATTTACCCCTCGTGGTTGATCATTTCAGGTACTTTGCCGGTGCTATACGTGCTGAAGAAAGCAGTATATCTGAACATGATGAGTTTACCGTAAGCATTAATCTGCAGGAGCCTTTGGGTGTAGTAGGGCAAATCATTCCCTGGAACTTCCCTTTGTTAATGGCCACCTGGAAAATTGCGCCAGCCCTGGCAGCGGGGTGTTGTACAGTAGTGAAACCGGCCGAGCAAACACCAACCAGCATTATGATCCTGATGGAACTGATTGGTGATATATTGCCCCCGGGAGTATTAAATATAGTAACAGGTTTCGGCCCCGAAGCGGGTAAACCACTGGCCACATCATCCAAAATAAGTAAAGTTGCCTTCACCGGTGAAACCACTACCGGCCGCCTGATCATGCAATATGCTTCAGAAAACCTGATACCGGTAACCATGGAACTCGGAGGCAAATCGCCCAATATATTCTTTGAATCTGTTGGTGATGCAGACGATGAGTTTTTTGACAAAGCTGTTGAAGGAGCTGTTCTCTTTGCACTTAACCAGGGTGAGGTTTGTACCTGTCCGTCGCGGATGCTGGTGCATGAAAAAATTTACGATAAGTTTATGGAGCGTGTTCTGGCCCGTACCAATGCCATCAAAATGGGCGATCCGCTTGATTCGGATACTATGATGGGCGCACAGGCTTCTAATGATCAGTATGAAAAAATATTAAGCTATCTGGACATTGGTAAAAAAGAAGGTGCCGAAGTGCTTGCAGGCGGCGATGCCCAAAAACTTAGCGGCGATTTAAGTGGCGGTTATTATATAAAGCCGACCATATTTAAAGGCCATAACAAGATGCGCATTTTTCAGGAAGAGATCTTTGGCCCGGTAGTTTCCGTAACCACCTTTAAAACTACCGAAGAAGCTATTGCAATTGCCAACGATACCCTGTATGGTTTAGGTGCGGGCGTATGGACCCGCGACGCGCATGAGATTTACCAGGTACCCCGTGCTATACAAGCCGGGCGCGTTTGGGTAAATTGCTATCATGCTTATCCGGCTCATGCACCATTTGGCGGTTATAAAAAATCGGGCTTTGGCAGGGAAAATCATAAAATGATGCTGAATTATTATCGTCAAACAAAAAATATGCTGATCTCTTATAATAAAAACAAACTGGGCTTCTTTTAGTCTTTAACAAAAGGCAGCTGCAAAAGGATAGACTTTTTGCAGCGCCTTTTTTAATTCATGATCATGACCAAAAGAGTTTCGATTACCCCCGCAGCCGAGAAAGTGATAGACGACTTACGCGGCAGATTTGGCGAACTCATGTTTCACCAAAGCGGTGGATGCTGTGACGGCTCATCGCCTATGTGTTTTGAAAAGGGCGAATTTAAAATAGGCAGCAGCGATGTTAAAATAGGCGACATTTATGGCTGCGAATTTTTTATGAGCATTGATCAGTTTGAGTACTGGAAGCATACACACTTAACACTTGATGTTACTCCTGGCCGCGGTTCCAGCTTTTCGTTAGAAATACCTATGGGCATCCGTTTTATCATTCGATCAAGATTATTTACCGATGCTGAATTAAATGATCTGGAGCCTGTTGAGTATTTTGAATCCTGATCTATTTTAAGAAATACACTTTGATATTCTGAATGTTTATATATTTGTAAAATACTTGACAAATCAAGTACTTTACAACAAAAATGACTGACATCAATTCCACATTAAAATTCATCATTAACCTGACAAAGGCGCAAACTATAGTGAACCGCCGCTTTGATGCCCAGCTGAGCGGTTATGGCTTGGGGTTTAATGACTTTGTAATACTATACCACCTATCACAGGCACCACATGAAAAAATGAGAAGGGTTGACCTGGCCGATAAGGTTGGCTTTACGGCATCAGGCATTACCCGTATGCTGGCCCCTATGGAAAAAATTGGGCTGGTATCACGTGAAAGCAATAAACGCGATGCCCGGGTAAGTTATGTGGTACTGGCCCCGGGTGGTAAACGTTTGCTGGAAGAATCGGTAAAAACAGCCGAACACGTAGCACTCGATATTTTCCCAAAATCAAAAATCAAAAAGATTGAAAAACTCCCTGAAATATTAGATGGCATTGGAGGCCTATTATGAAAACAGACATATTAACTACTACTATACCCGAAAGCAAATTTAGTGCGGTAAAAAATGCGCTTAAATATCTATTTAATCATACTGAGATTGAGGACATACAATTACTAACCGGTGGTCTTTCATCAGCATTGGTGTATCGTATGACTGTCGAAGGTAAAGATTACCTGCTCCGCATAGTGATGCATGCTGATGAGATGCATGATCCACCGCGTCAGCATATTTGTATGGGATTGGCTGCTTCGGCTAACATAGCGCCACATGTTTATTATTCCAATGACGAAGATGCCCTGGCTATAACCGATTTTGTACAAAATAAACCTTTACGTGAAGGTTTTGCTTTGGGTAAAGACCTCATTACTGCACTGGGTAACACCATTAAAACCATGCATGAGCTCCCCCTTTTTCCAAAACTGGTAAACTTTCTAGATGGGGTTGATATATTTATAGAACAGTTTAAAGCATTACATCTATTCCCCGAACATGTTACCGCGGAGTATTTTTCTCTTTACGCCGAAATTCAAAAAGCTTATCCCCGGCATGATACCGATATGGTATCGAGCCATAACGACTTGAATCCCAACAACATTTTGTTTGATGGAAAAAAGATTTGGGTGATTGATTGGGAAGCCGCTTTTCAGAACGACAGATATGTGGATCTGGCTATTGTAGCTAAAACTTTTGTCCACAACCAGGAGGATGAAGCTATTTTTTTGCAGACCTACTTTGGGGAGCAACTGGATGAATATAAAAGAGCGCGCTTTTTCCTGATGCAGCAAATATGCCGTATGTATTACGCTATGATCATGCTCAAGTTAGCAGCTGCTCAAAAATCGGCCGATCATCTGCATGACCCTAATATGAACCAACCCGACATGGCCGAATTCGGAGCTATGCTGATGAGCGGAAAAATATTACTGGATACTTATGAGGGTAAATTACAATATGGTAAAATATTGTTAAATACCATGCTATCGGCCATGAAAACTGAAAGGTTTAAGGCCGCTATAAAAACCATGGGCTAATTACAGGAATTTGTTCTTAATTTTAGGGATGCATACTCCAATTGGAGTATGCATCCCTATTTGATGAAAACGAAAGACGAAAAGCTTGTTTTTAATACTTTAATCAAACAATACATCTACTTTGGACTGCCAACAGAGGGTATTGATGATAAAACGGACTTTACCATTCATAACATCAAAGATATCCACCTGGAACTACCTTTTAAATCACCGGTATACAGGCCAAACTTCTTTTCGTTTGTTTTTGTAAAAGATGGTCGCGGGGTTTATACAACTGATGATTTGCATTTTACAACCGAGCCAGGTACTATATACTTCACTAATCCCGGGCATTATAAATCACATGAATGGTTTGAGCTGAACGAGGTTTACCTAATCACCCTAAGTGAGTCCTTTTTAAAGGAAAATGTCCATCCGGATATTTTTGAAGAATTCCCATTTCTACTGGCCGAAACAGTTCACCCCAGAGTATTAGACCAGGCTACGTTTTCGGAGTTTGAAGACATATATCTCCAGATCAATAAAGAATATCAATCCAAAAGCCGTTATCGTGCCAGGCTAATCGGGAATTTGTTTGTGGTGTTACTTTTAAAGATCAAGGAATATTTTTGGAAAGATTATAATCCTATCTATGAAGGTAACCGCAGCTCGCAGATTGTTAAGAACTTTAAACGTACACTGGAGCAGCACTACCGAGATCTGAACAGCGGAAAGATTCACCAGGTATTCAGACTGCAGGATTATGCCGACGCACAAAATCTGCACCCCAACTATTTAAGTAATGTGATCAAAACCAAAACAGGTAAACCTATCAGCACCTGGATAACCGAGAAAACCGTTGCAGAAGCTAAATCATTATTACAAAATTCATCTACCTCTATTAAAGAGATTGCTTTTCTATTGGGCTTTTCCGAAGCCAATCATTTCAGTAATTACTTTAAAAAGCACACCAGCACCACCCCTGTTTCGTTCCGAAAACTGCATGCCGCTACTGCATCTTAGATATTTGTAGGTAATGCTTTAATATCTGTACTTTTTGGGTTGCGTTAAACCTGACCTTTGATTTATTAAAACAAACAAAGGAAAATAATCATGAAAACGCTAACAGAAAAAGTAATCTTAGTAACCGGCGCCTCCAGAGGAATAGGTGCAGCAATTGCCAAAAAATTAGCAGCCGAAGGTGCTAAAGTAATTGTTAACTACGCAGGTGGCCTTGAAGCTGCCCAACAAACAATAAACGAAATCAAACAACTAGGCGGCGAAGCCATAGCCCTGCAAGCTGATGTAAGTAAATCAGACGAAGTAAAGGCTCTTTTTGATGCAGGCATTGCTCACTATGGCAAAATTGATGTACTGGTAAACAATGCCGGCATCATGCTTACCAAACTCATCAAAGACACTACCGACGAAGATTTCACCCGCCAGTTTGATATCAACGTACGTGGTACATTTAACACCCTGCGTGAAGCCGCTACTAAACTAGCCGACAATGGCAGTGTGATCAATTTTTCATCAACCACTACCCGCGTTATGATGCCTACTTATGGCACCTATGTGGCCTCTAAAGGATCTGTAGAACAATTAACCAGGATATTTGCTAAAGAGGTTGGTGCAAGGGGTATTAATGTAAACACCGTATCGCCCGGTCCAACCAATACGGAACTTTTTACCAAAGGCAAACCACAGGAAGTAATTGACCGTTTGGCTTCTCTTTCAGCCTTCAACCGCATTGGTGAACCCGAAGATATTGCCAAAATAGTAGCCTTCCTGGCCAGCGATGAAGCTAAATGGATCAGCGCGCAAAATATCGGCTCAAACGGTGGTATGGCGTAACTCCCCCCTAATTCCCTAAAGAGGGAATAAGAGAATCAAGAGATAAAAATCAAGACAAAAGAAAATCAGTGAAATCAAAAAACAAAATCAGTTTAATCTCAAAATATTAAAATCATGAACACATTAAAAAATAAAGTAGCTTTAATTACAGGCTCAGCACGCGGACTAGGAAAAGCCATTGCAGAACGTTATGCAGCTTTGGGTGCAGATATAGTTATCAATTACTCTCGTGATAAAGCCTCAGCCGATGAAGTGGTAAGCAATGTAAAAGCCATGGGCGTAAGTGTAATTGCTATACAGGCCGATGTAAGTAAAGTAGCCGACCTGGAAAGACTGTTTACTGAAGCTAAAAAAGAATTTGGTAAAATAGATATTGTGGTAGCCAATGCCGGTATCGAACTGGTAGAAACTCCTGTTGTTGATTTTACTGAAGAGCAATTTGACCGTGTATTTTCCATCAACACCAAAGGCACTTACTTTACCATGCAGCAGGCTGCCAAACATGTAGAAAACAATGGCCGCATCATTTACATTGCTTCCAGCACCACTTCTTTTCCGGTACCAGGGATGGCGGTGTACGGCGGCAGCAAAACCACTCCACGTTACCTGGTTGATATCCTGTCAAAAGAAATTGGGCACAAAGGTATTACTGTAAACTCTATTATCCCCTTCGCGGTTGATCATTCCGGTATATTTGCCGAAGCTAACAGTTATCCTGAACTAAGAAAACAATTATTGGACAGTTGCCCCATGGGTAGATTGGCTGAGGTAGAAGACGTAGCCAACGCTGCCGAATTCTTTGCCAGTGATCTTTCCTCATTCGTATCAGGTCAACACCTGCTAGTAAACGGTGGCGCCACTAATTAATGGGTTAATGATGATTAGCTTAAACTGGGTTTACATGGTTTACATAATTCACGACCCATATCATCATAATTAACTGATAATAAAATATTTATGATAAAATATTGCAAAAAAAGTGGGTTTACATGTAAACCCATGTTAAAACTTAATCATTACCTGGTTTACGCATCGCTGATCAGTTTATCATTATCAGCCCAGGGACAAACAACAAAGATACCAGCTAAAATTGTAAAAAATATCAATGCCATGAATACCGATCAATTAACCAACCCCATCGTAAAAAAAGCCATTGAAGCATTACAGGCTGGCGATAAAAAAGCATGGTTCAGCTTATTCATCGCCGATGCCGAGCTTTTTGACGATGGCCATAAAATGAACTTTAAAAGTTTTTTTGAAAAAGCGTTAGGTCATGAACGTTTTACTAATATTGATAAAGTAGAAAATCAAGGCCTTGATGTTTACGGCAGGTTTCACAGCGACCAGTGGGGCGATTTCAAAACGTATTTCAGGTTTACTATTAACCCCGAAGGCCGAATAAGCCGCCTGGATATTGGACAAGCCAATTACTAAAAAACAAGAAGCCTTTACGCTGGGTAAAGGCTTCTTGTTTAAGCCTCATTATTTTATAAAGGGTTAATTTCTCTTACTTCTACATTGCCGCCGAAAGCTAAAATAGGGCAGCCTTTAGCCAATTCAGCAGCCTCTTCTAATGATTCGGCTTTAACCAGGGTATAACCACCAATCAGTTCTTTAATTTCGGTATAAGGGCCATCGGTAATAACATTATTGCTTCGTACCACTTTACCATCCCCAAACAGGCGGTTTCCACGATTAACCAGTTTATTTTGGGCAGCGATACCACCTACCCAATCCATCCATTTTTGGGTAATAGCCTGCATTTCTTCTGGTGATCCTTGTGGTGCACCAACAGAATTGTTTCTGAATACAAATAGGAACTCTTTCATTTTATTAAGTTTTTAAGTTTTAAAATCTAATGACGAACACTCTTTTTAAAACTGGACAAATAGGTTAAAATATTTTCAGGGCGGTGGAAAATTGAAGAATGAGTACCAATTCCGAAACAAACTTATAATTTTACCAGATATCGGAGGCTATAAAATGGAGCAAATAAATATTAGAAAAGCAGAGTTAAAAGACCTGGATATATTGTTTGAATTTAAACAGGCATTGGTAGAGTCTGAACGTCCTTTTGATCGTACCTTAAAACCTGGGCCACTTTATTATTATAACATCCCCGAATTAATTGAAGCCACAGATGCCAGGATGGTGGTAGCCGAAGTGGATTCAAAACTTATTGGTTGTGGTTATGCCCGTATTGTTGATTCCAAACCTTATTTAAAACATCAGCAGCACGCTCACCTGGGTTTTATGTATGTAATGCCTGAGCACAGGGGCAAAGGTGTAAACAAATTAATTATAGATGCCCTTAAACAATGGTCTGAACAGCAGGGTATCACCGAAATAAGACTGGAAGTTTACGCAGTTAATACAGCTGCTCTAAAAGCCTATGAAAAAGTAGGATTTGCACCTCATATGTTAACCATGCGATTGGGTTTAGCAGACGATAAGAGTTAAACTATTGTTCTTTCTTCAATTTTTCGCGATGATCTATACCCCATTTGATCATTTCAAATATGATATGCCCAAAAGTTTTACAATAATCTGTTGATTCATATTCCACCAAAACCGGCGGACCGGGATTTACCGTCCGCGTAATTAGCTTATTCAACTCCATATCCCGTAACTCTCTCGAAAGCATCCTGGTAGTTATGCCCGGTATGCTACGTTCAATTTCCCTGAAACGTTTGTTGCCGTTACATATAGAGTTGATAATGGGTAACTTCCACTTGCCACCGATTACGTAAATAGTGTCCTGCAATGCCTGGATTTCCCGTGCCTCGTTTCTTTTACCGTCAATGCCATAAATAACTTCATGCATGGCTTTAATTTCCGGTGTCATGTTATCTAATGAATATTCTGTTCCCATACTGCTACTGGTATACTCTGTGATACTGGTTACAAAATTATATCATTTACGCAATACATTTGCATCAGTAAATAAAAAAAACAGAAATGAACAATTTTCAAAACAAAATAGCTGTAGTTACAGGTGGTAATAGCGGCATAGGTTATGCGGCTGCCAAAGAGTTGAAAGAAAAAGGTGCAACCGTGATCATCACCGGTCGCCGGAAAGATGCCCTGGAAAAGGCTGCAGCCGATCTGGGTGTGACAGGACTTGTTGCCAACCAGGCTGATATCAATGACACAGAGCAGTTAGTGGCCACCGTTACCGAAAAATATGGCCAGGTTGACATTCTATTTATCAATGCAGGCATCGCTGCCATATCCCCCATCGAAAATGTTTCAGAACAGCACTTTGATGACATCATGAACATCAACTTTAAAGGAGCCTATTTTACATTAAGTAAGTTTATCCCAATTTTGCGCGATGGTGGTTCCGTTGTTTTCCTGTCATCGATAGTTGCGAGCACAACCAGCGTTGCCTCATCCGTATATTCGGCCAGTAAAGCGGCATTAAATTCGGTGATGAAATCGGCAGCATTGGAACTGGCTCCACGTAAAATCAGGGTAAACGCAGTAAGTCCGGGCCCTATTGCAACAGAAATCATGCACAAAGCAGGTTTAGATGATACCACTTTAAGCACCATAAAAGACAGCCTGATCACTAAATCACCATTGAAACGTATGGGTACTTCTGAAGAAGTAGCCAGCATAGTAACCTATCTTAGTGATGATGCGGCCGGTTTTATCACCGGGTCTGAGTTTATTATAGATGGCGGGATATTGTTAGTGTAACTGCATCTTTTATAATTTAAAACAGGGTGGCCCAACAGGCTGCCCTGTTCTATATATAGGCAAAAATTAAATTTAAGTCGTAATTTTCGCCTATGCATATCAGGAATCTTACTCAAAAGTTCGACATCGCCTATGTCATTAAAAATGAATGGCACCTGCCTGTGCATAAACACACCCATTACGAATTACAATATATCATGCGAGGCAAAGGGCAGCACATGATTAACGACCGTAGTTATCCGTACCAAAAAGGTGATCTGTTTGTACTCGCACCGCAGGATACACACTTTTTTGTTTTTGAGGAAAAATGTGTGATCTGCATTATCAAATTCCATGAAGGCTTTTTCCAGGATTTGTTACTTGATGCCGATTTTAAACAGGTATTTACCCGCTTATCATCGCCACATCGCAAAATGGATCTGGCGGGGAGCAGGCAGCAGATCATCCAACTGATGGATTTGATTATAGCCGAACACCGGAAAAAAAACAGCTATCAAAATATCATCATCAAAAATGCACTGGCATTGGTGCTATCCATTATGGCTAAAGAAACCGATCAAAATATGGTTAAGCCAAAAGATGATAAGATACAGACCATACTCAATTATATTGATCAGCATATAACCAATAAACAATTATTATCCCTGCAAAATATTGCCGATACATTTCATATTAGCAAAACCTATTTTAACCAGTATTTCAGTAAGGCTACAGGAAGTTCCTACAAAAAATACATACAGGAATACGCCCTAAAGCTAATAGCCCATCAGTTGATCTATCGGGACAAAACTTTGTCGCAGCTGGCAGATGAATTTGGGTATACCGATGAAAGCCATTTAAGTAATGCTTTTAAAGCACGTTTTCAGCAAAGCCCTTCGGTCTTCAAAAAGACCAACCGGATATAAGCATCCACTTCTCATAACCATATAAAAGACTGGTTCATCGCACCTCAGGTTCAAACAAAATAGATCAAATATGTGTTGGCCATTTATAAACCTAATACTTATGGTTTTTTTATCACGCCTGCTTTATTTTATAAGCCATCACGGATTTCTGTTTGCACTTTGCCTCATGGTAATTGCCATACTACTTGCTTTTAAATTTGGGAAAATAGCCTTTCCCATCGCAGCTTTTATACTATCAATTATTGGCGCTTTTACCACACAATATTTAAATGCAGCATTTTTGAATGCCTTTGGAACAAGAACTACTGCGGTAATTACCAAGGCTACAGAAACCAACTCCACCCTCAACGACTCACCCATATTTGATTATGATTTTATTGTAAAAAAAATGGACGGGAGCTATACTCAAGGCACTTTTTCAACCATGACGGCTGCCATTTATCCTATTGCAAATTCCATTAATATACCGCAGGAAGGGCAGGAATTTCCAGCCAAATTTATCCCTGGATATGAAAAAAACATTGTGATTTTATATGATGAATCGGAAGATGGAAAACATGCCAAATTATCCGAAGGGCTAAGCGATGTGAATAAGGCGCGTATTCAATATGAGACCAGTCCAAATGATCACAGTTTTTTACAGGAATATGTTAACGCGCTGGAGAAATTCATCCGGGAAAATAAAGATCAGGATATGACAGAATATGAAACTAAACTCGCGGAATTGAAGAAGGCATTATGATATGTTGTAAAAAAGATCAACAACAACTTCTTTATATTCAGCTAGCATGTTATCCAACTCTATTTTACCGGTATTTGTAAAGTGAAACAAACCTCTCCATCAGCAGAGCTTACTGTAAGCGTGCCTTCATGCGCATTGGCAATTTCAGAGGCAATGTATAAACCGAGCCCTAACCCCTTTTGGCCAGGCTTAATATCTCCGCGTGAAAATGGCTGAAAAAGTCGTTCCATGATTTCTTCGGATATTTGCTCAGCAAAATTAGATACCGACAAAACAAACCCATTCTCAACAGTAAAAGCCTTTACATCAATCGGAGTGTCCTTTTCTCCATGCGCGAGCGCATTACTTAATAAATTGGAAAACAACTGGGCTATGCGTCTCCTATCACAGTTTACCGGTTGGGTTATATGGAGTTGAACATTGATAACACGATCGGGCCATATTAACCTTAGCTCGGTGAGTACCTGGTTAAGTGTATCTGCCAAAGGTTCATCATTTTTCCGGATCAGGGTAATTCCCCCACCCAATCGGCCACTTGCAAAATCAAGGATATTCTCAATCATTTCCTTCATCCGGTATGATGAATCCTGTACAATGGTGGCCAAACGCTTGGTACGTTCATCAAGCGGCATCCGCAATAACAGTTGGGCTACGTTTGAAACTGCCCCAAGTGGATTACGCAGATCATGCCCTAGTATAGCAATAAACTGTTCGCGCAGCTCTGCGGTTTTGAGCTCATCCTTCAACTTCGACTCACTTAGCGCAAGCCGCTCTATCGCATTCAGATGGAAAGCGATCAACTCGGCAAAAAGTTTAAACATACCTATGGTTTCAGGATTCTTTAAACGAGCCGGCCGGGGATCGATAGCACATAATGTACCAAAAAAGCTTCCGTCCTTAAGCATAATTGGCATAGAAATATAGCTCTGGATGCCATACATTGCCGGGGTATGGTGATGTGCGTAAAGCTCATCCTCGGCTACATGGTCAATTACAACAGCCTGGTGATTTTGGCGTATTTCATGGCAAATGGTAGTTTCAACTTTTAATTCACCGCCAGGTTTTAGGCCAAATTGTATCTCATCACGAACAGCACAGGCTATCCACCTGTCTGAGGTAACCCGGGCTACCGCGGCAAAGCCCATTCCCGTGGTTCGGCAAATAACTTCTAATATGGAGGGTACTGCGTCTATACTGCTTACAGCCTCAACATCAGCCATAAAATCCGTTTCAATATTTGCCAATTTGTGTTTTCTAATTGCACACTATACTACAAATTAAAATTATTATTTACAAATACAAAAAAAGACATCATCATTACCCCCTTCTATTAAAATTTATACTATATTAAGCATCCTTAATAATAACATAAACTACGTATTAAATAAAAATACCTGCTTTATATCCCATGCAAATACACCAGCAAATGCTTCTGCTTAAAGAACGAAAGAGAGGCTTTCATTTAATTACCACCGAAGTTATACATGCCCTGCCGCAACTAGGGCAAATTAAAACCGGGATTATGCAGGTTTTTATTCAACACACTTCGGCGTCCCTAACCATTAATGAAAATGCCGACCCTACCGTTCGGCGTGATTTTGAAATGTATTTTAGCAAAACCGTCCCCGAAAATGACCCCGACTATCATCATGATGATGAGGGACCTGATGATATGCCCGCACATTTAAAAGCCGCTTTACTGGGCAGCTCAGTCATGATCCCCATCCGTAACGGCAGATTGGCATTGGGTATGTGGCAAGGTATTTATTTGTGCGAACACCGTAACTATGGTGGTCAGCGCAACCTCATTATTACCGCCTGGGGCGAATAATAGCTCATTATTATACCGCCGGTCATTCATCTTATTCCTCTGATATTTTTATTTAATATATATTCAACCCTGCGTATTTTATTTCGTATACATTATATTTAGATTATAGTCTCAACTCCGTAAAAGTTGCTGGTTAACGAAATACCACTTCATGCAAAAACGCATAATTTGTTTTATACCGCTATTGTTTGCCGCTATCTATAGTTATAGCCAGGTGCAGGATATTGCCAAAATTAAAAAAGAACTGCCCCATATTACGGATAGCATTAAATATGCCGATGCACTTAACCGTTTAGGGATATTAATGTATGAAAATAACCTTGACAGTACCTTTTATTATGCTAAACGTGCCCGGGCTATTTCCGAAAGGTTAAAATACCGGCAGGGTATTGCCGATGCGTTGAACACATTGGGTATAGTTTATGACCTGAGGGGCAATCTTCAATTATCCCTGCGTTATTATAATGATGCTCATAATCATTACATGACCATACATGATTCATCAAATGTGGTGCAGACCCTTATGAATATAGGTCTTGTTTTCAGTGAAAATAATGAAGAAAAAAAGTCTGTAGAGATATTAAGAAAAGCCATAAGCCTTGGCGGCAAGCTAAAGAAAGATTCGATTATGTCACTTGTGCTTTGTGATTATTTACTTTTGTATCCTGATCGTATTCCTAAAGATTCTATTGCCATTTACCTGGCAAAAGCCAGACAGATAGCTACCAGATATAAAGACAACCGGTCGTTGCTGGTTACCGACCAGATACAGGCACAGTTATATTTAAAGAACAAACAACGCGAAAAAGGTATCCGTCTGCTGGAAGAAACAGCAGCTAAAGGTATAGCCATGGACCTGAATTACCTGAGCCTTGATATTATTCAATCCCTTGGCGACCTATACAACCCTGTTGATACGGCTAAAGCTATTGCGCGCTATAAACAGGGCCTTAATATTGCCGATGTAAAAGGCTACCATATGTATCAAAAAATATTTGGCAAGCATTTATATGATATATACATCGCCCGTAACAACCTGCCAGAGGTTCAATACTATGGTAAGAAACTACTCAAGCTGTATGACGATGAAGAGCAATTCAACAACACCTCGGGTTTTGACTATATAGATTATGCCTTAAAAGATCAACAATTGGAGGCCATAACCATCCGCAGTAAAAATAGGCAAATAGTGGCCATTATACTAGGCGTGCTTTTTTTACTAACGGCAGTAACTGTACTTTTTATTTATCGTTTATACCGCCTCAAGAAGAAACATACGGTAACGCTCGAAGCGCTCAACCGGTCGGTATTGTTGCGTAATGAAAAGCTGGAGATTGATCATGAGTTCAACAACCGCCTGGTATCCATACTGGCGCATGATTTCAGACAGCCGATAGGCACCCTGAAAACCCTGGCTACAGTTTTAAAAGATGCCGATTCATTTACCCGCGAAGAGCTGATGGAACTGGTAGACACCATGGAACACTCCTCCAGTATCTCGCTCGAAATATTCGAGAACATTTTACAATGGATCAAACAACAACTCTCTGGTTTTAGCTACGAGCCTAAGCCATTACGGCTCAGAGAATTGATTGATGAAGCCCTGCAACCCTTCAGCCTCATTAGCGAAGAATATCAGCTTAAATTTTTGAATAATGTAGGCAGCGATATCGTGATACATGCCGATAAAGAACTGGTACAATTTATCCACCGTAACTTTATACACAATGCTATCAAGTTTTCGCCCCGCTACTCTACCATTTCTATTTCTGCCACAACTCATTCTGGCGAAACCACGCTTTGCGTATTGGACGAAGGCAAAGGTATCTCCTCAGAAAAAATGGAGTCGATATTCAACTTTAAGGTAGCTATGCACTATAATAATGAAAAAGAAAAAGGTGCCGGCGTAGCCCTGATGATCTGCAAAGATTTTATCGAAAAAATGAGCGGTCGCATCTGGGTTGAAAATGGCAGCCAGAAAGGCGCTGCGTTTTGCTACTCCCTGCCCGGTTTAAAATAACCTGTCAAAACTAAATCTAAAGCTTAACACCTTTCTGCCAAACGTGAGCGCAGGAATGCCTTCATCAGGTGAAAGAACACATTCCTGCTTCCTCCACACCATCTCCGCTCTTTTCTATCTTTCCAGCACCTGCGCACTCCAATTGAATGAAAGGATGACCTACTCTTCAGACCCCAAAAACCCGAACTCAAAACTTTACTTAAATATCACCTTGGTAGCGCCATAGCCAAATTTTTCTTTGCGGGCATCCATAAAGGTTTGTACTTTGGGGTGCTTGCCCAGGGCCTTGTGCAGTTCGTTACGCAATACGCCGTTTCCGGCACCGTGAATAAATACCATATCTGGCAATTGGTGTACAATGGCCGCATCCAGCGTTCTATGAAAATGTGCCAGTTGTATATTCAGCATTTCGCTGTTCTGTAAAAACTGGTAATCATCGCGCAGTTTTTCGATGTGCAAATCAACCTCATTGGATGGTTTATCCAATACTACTTTTTCTTCCGGCGATTTAAAAAAGCTTTCCTTTAATTTTTGCGCGTCAATCACCATTTCCGGTTCATCCAAGCGAATGAGCCAGCCCGCATCTTTTAACAAAGGAATCTGCTTTTTGCTGGTCGAAAAATCCTTGGCCTTAAATTTTTCGCGTACTACGAGAGGCGTAGGAGGTTCTATATTCTGCGTGGTGCTGTAAACCACATTAAAAATAAACGTAGGCCACAACTGCAAATCGGCCAGTTGAGCCGAGTAGATCTTCACAGCCGATCCAGGCGCTACCACTTCGGCAAATTCGCCTTTAAACACCTGTTGTTTTTCGGTAGTAAGCGCCGCCAGTAATTGAAACGAGGTAGTATTTACCAAATGAAAATGCACTACTGAATTAGCCTTAGCATCGGCAACCACGCCCAGGTAAATACCTTTTTTTTCAAATTCGCCGGCAAATACCGGTGTTTCATTATCTATTGTGGCTTTTTTTGCGCCAGCAGGTTCATAACCATGTACCGAGGTCACCTTGCTGGCCAGTACGGGTATCTCAAACTCATCCTCGCCGGTAACCCCTATCATCTGATCATCAATTATACGGGTAACAAAACCCTCCATCTTTTCGTCAACAAAGCGCACAAAGTCGCCCAATTTATATTTCATAGCTGTATGTGTCTGGACGCAAAGTTACTTTATATCTCCAATTGGATATATAAATAAAACAATGCGGGTTAATATTGCATTAGCCTAAACAATTTGGCATTTTTATAGTTGAATACCGCAGCACTTAATTTCATCATTCACATCATGGATAATTTGAACACCGAACCTTTAGATCCGCAATTGTTAAAACAGGTATTTGTACATAACCTTAACCGGATATATTTTGGCAAACGCTATTTGAACACCAACCTTGCCCATTTAATAAAACAGGCATCATTTACTGCTCTGCAGCAGGCTATACAGGAGTTTTGGGATGATGTAAAAAAGCAAATAGCCCGGATGGATGAGATTTATAAACTAATCGACGAAACGCCGTCCGACAAAAATTGTAACCCCATCAAATCAATCATCAGGGATGAGTTTTGTTTAGATGAAAAACAGGCCATGTCTATCCTGGGCGATATGGACCTCATCATGTACCTGCAATTACTGGAACACATCAACATTACCTCGTGCCGTATGCTCATCATGGTAGCCAAACTGTTAAAATATGATGATGCCAAACAGTTACTTACCGAATGTTTTGATGAATCTATTGATAACGACCAACTTTTTATGCTGATATCAAAGGAATATCTTACAGAAAACTAACAGGAGGCTGAAAGCAGAAGGCCAAAGGCTAAAAACTTGAAAATTGCTTTAAATAATTTACCAGGAATAAATTTCTTTTCTCAGTTTAATCCTATAACCTCTATGAGTTAGGTCATATAAAAAAAGCCATCCGCTTTAGCGCGGATGGCTTAAATATTAGTTATTTAATACCCCTATTAAAATAACTTAAGCAAAGTAAAAAAATATATCCCACCTACGCAACCGATTTCGTGTGAAATTCACCTTTGTTACAAATTTGTTACGAAATCATAAAATTGACTCGCCGCGACTTTCCGGGTTACGAAAACCTGCATGTTAAATTCATGATAATCGCTTATTAATTATCAATTGATTTACATTAATTTGCATTTGAATTAACTAAAAACATGATCAGATCTATAATTCTATCATCCTTTGCCTGCCTGATGCTGGCACAGGTACAGGCTCAGGATTTGTATATGCCACGGGATATACAACATGCCTTCAAAAACGGAACCCGCTCTGCCGATGGCAAACCCGGAAAAAACTACTGGCAAAACTATGGCCGGTATAACATCACCATCACAGCCCTGCCTCCCAGCAGAGACATTAAGGGTACTGAGCAGATCACTTACATCAATAACAGTCCGGATACCTTGAAATCGCTTAATATGAAGCTCATATTAAACATTCACAAACCCGGTGCGGCCCGTATGGGTAATGCTCAGCCCGATTATTTAACCCCAGGTGTGCAAATAGATACCTTCCTGATTAACGGTAAAGCTAAAAAGATAAACAATGCCATAGCTTCAACCAACCAAATGGTGGGTTTACTAAAACCACTCATGCCGCATGATTCGGTTAATCTGCATATTGCCTGGCATTTCGAGATTTCTAAAGAGAGCGGTCGTGAAGGGATGATCGATTCTACCACCTATTACCTGGCTTATTTCTATCCGCGGGTATCTGTTTATGACGATTATAACGGCTGGGACAGACTTCCGTTTTTAGATGCCCAGGAGTTTTATAACGATTTTAACGACTATACCCTGCAGGTAAAAGCCCCCAAAAACTATATAGTTTGGGCCACAGGAACCCTGCAAAACCCCAACCAGGTGCTGCAGCCCGAATATGCCAGGCGTTTACAGACATCCATGACCAGCGACTCCACCATCCACGTGGCTACAGCCGCAGACCTGGCCTCAAAAAATATTACTACCCAGAATGATGTGAATACCTGGATATGGAAAGCAAATGACATCAGCGATATGGCCGTAGGCATCAGCGATCATTACGTTTGGGATGCAGCCAGCACCATTGTTGATGATGCTACCCAACGCAGGGCCAGCATGCAGGCCGCGTTTTTAGATAATGCCGAAGATTTTCATCATGCCGTTCAAAATGGCCGTAACTCCTTAAGCTGGTTATCGCACAACTGGCCGGGTGTACCTTATCCGTTCCCTAAAATGACCTCTTTTCAGGGTTTTGCCGATATGGAATACCCGATGATGGTGAACGACAGCCATAACGCCGATATCTACTTCTCCCAATTTGTACAGGACCACGAGATAGCGCATACCTATTTTCCTTTTTACATGGGTATTAATGAAAGTCGTTACGCCTTTATGGATGAAGGCTGGGCCACCACGTTTGAACGCTTGATAGGTGCTGCCGAAGTTGGCCAGGAAAAAGCCGACGCGCTGTATAAGAGCTTTCGGGTTGAAAGATGGATAGGTGACGCGTCAACGGCCGAGGATCTGCCGGTAATAACCCCGTCGAGCGAGTTAAGAGGTGGTTACGGCAATAATTCCTATGGCAAACCATCATTAAGTTATTTCGCGTTGAAAGATATGCTGGGCGATGCCTTGTTCAAAAAGGCCCTGCATGGCTATATGGATCGCTGGCATGGCAAACACCCTATCCCATGGGATTATTTTAATTCTATGAGCAGTGTATCGGGCCGTAACCTCAACTGGTTCTTTAACAACTGGTTCTTCACCAATTATTATATCGACCTGGCGTTGCAAAACATCAGCAAAACAAACGGCGGCTACACTGCATCCATCAAAAACATCGGCGGTTTTGCAGTTCCCTTTGATGTGAAGGTGACCTATACCGACGGAACCACCGAAAGCATACACCAAACACCCGGCGTTTGGGAGAAAAATCAAAAACAGATCAGTGTGAACATCAAAACTAACAAGACCATTCAGTCGGCCGAGCTGGATGGCGGCATATTTATGGATGCCGATGTAAGTAACAATAAATTCACCGTTAAAAAATAAAATGATAACGTATTACAACAAAAAAGCCCGGCAAATGCCGGGCTTTTTTGTTGTATAGTAGTCCTAAAAATTATGCGCCCTGTACAGAATCGTTCCAGTTGTCGGCAGTATCTTTTACTTTTGATTTAGCCTCATTTATAGCATCTTCACCTGCATCTTTTGCCTTACCAGCTACATCATGAACTTTTGATTTTACGGCGTCAACCACATGTTCGCCTCTCTCACGCAAATCGCTAACAGTACCGCTAAATCTTGATTTTGCTTTGTCAACGGCATTGCTACCGTATTCTTTAATATCATGAGCGGTTGATTGCGCTTTGTTTTTAGCGGCACCAACCAGATCATTGATATAATCGGCAATGTCTTCCCGTAAATCGTCGCCCTTTTCAGGAGCTAACAATAAACCTACTGCGGCACCGGCTGCCGCGCCAATTAAAAGTGCTGCTATAATTTTTGCTTGATCTTTCATGTTCAATTTTTTAGTTAGATGATTTAATCTGCATAGATGTAAACAACAACAATGCCAGTTTTATTTGGAGATGGAAGGATTTTGGGAACAAGAATGTCCTGCGAATCGACTCACCCTGTTATCGCTGCAGCAGAAAGGGGAGATTTTTAGATAGCAAATTAAACCATGTCATTGCGAGGTACGAAGCAATCTCCTCGCGTTCTCGTCGTTAAGGAATAGCTACGAGATTATTAATGTTGTGTTTATTTTTAACGGTATTAATGAGCTCCCTCCGGTCGGTTGTCTTCGTACCTCGCAATGACATAATGTGAATAAGTAGACTCCTACCCACAAAAAAAGGCATCCACTAAGTGGATGCCTGTATGCTTAATGGTTATATTATAATTAAATAACTTTTACATTTACCGCATTTAAACCTTTTCTTCCGTTCTCTACTTCAAACTCTACTTTATCATTTTCACGGATTTCATCGATCAGGCCTGTTGAATGAACAAAGATGTCTTGACCACCACCTGTTGGTGTAATAAAACCAAAACCTTTTGTTTCATTGAAAAATTTTACTGTTCCTTCTTTTTGCATTATTTTATTTATTAAAGGCCGCAAGGTACAACAATATTTTATAAACCCAAGTCGGCAAGCCGAAATCACCATTACCACAATTAGCTAAATACCTTATTTACAGACCATAATACCATATAAAAAAATTATCGAGTGATAAATGATCCCTCACGCGGCTTAATTTTCAAAATAGGTATGTTTGCCAAAAAAAATTCACGTACATGAAAGCCTTTATTTTTGACCTTAACGGAACCATGATTAACGATATGCCTTACCATACCAAAGCCTGGCAAACTTTACTGAATGAACAGCTGGGTGGCAATTTTACCTGGGACGAAGTAAAGCAGCAGATGTATGGCAAAAACCCCGAAGTGCTGGTACGCATGTTTGGCTCCGACCGGTTCACGCTGGAGGAGATGAACAAATTATCCTACGAGAAAGAGGAAAAATACCAACAGGAATTTTTGCCCCACCTGGCCCTTTTGCCTGGTTTACCGGAATTTTTAGAGTCCGCTTATCAACAAGGTATCCCCATGGCTATAGGCTCGGCGGCTATTCCTTTTAATATTGATTTTGTGTTGGATAATCTGAACATCAGGCACTATTTTAAGGCCATTGTAAGCGCCGATGATGTATTGCTTAGCAAACCCCATCCCGAAACATTTTTAAAAGCTGCCGCGTTGCTGAATACCAACCCTACCGACTGCACCGTGTTTGAAGATGTACCCAAAGGCGCCGAAGCAGCCGCCAACGCTGGCATGAATGCCGTAGTGATCACCACTACCCATGAACCGCATGAATTTGACAAGCTACCCAACGTACTGCATTTCGCAAGCGATTTTACCGATGGATATTTTAAGGAGTTGCTGGGGTAAGAACTGGAGCAAGGAGCAAAGATAAAAGGACAAGGAAAAACATTCTTTACAGGCTGTGTCCTCACATCCTGCTGCAAACATAAAAAAGCTGCCTGTGAGGACACAGGCAGCCGGGTAGGGATAGAATATAAAAGGCTGTCATGCTGAGCTTGTCGAAGTATGGTGGGCAGGCCTCTGCGCACGCCCTTCGACAGGCTCAGGGTGACAGCCCCTGTTTTAATTCAGATATTTACTCCGAATAGATACTCCCTACCCTATCGCGCAGGTTATAGCCCGATGCCATCACCTCGCCATAAGCGCCGGCTGTGCGTATAGCGATCAGGTCACCGCGGAATGATTCGGGGAACTCCACATCTTTCTGAAAACAATCGGTGCTTTCGCAGATAGGGCCTACTACGTCGTATTTTATTTGTCCATGGTCGATGGTCGATGGTCTATGGTCTTTGCGACTCAAATTCTCAATCTGGTGATAAGCCTGGTAAAGCATGGGGCGCATCAATTCGGTCATACCGGCATCCAGTATCAGGAAGTTTTTCTTCTGACCGTTTTTTACATACAACACCCTGGATATGAGCGATGCACTTTGAGCTACCAGGGCACGACCTAATTCAAAATGTACTTCCTGACCTGGTTTTACATTCAGGAAATTTTTGAATACCTGGAAATAGTTTTCAAAATCGGCAATGTTGCCATCGGGGTTGTAGTAATCCACACCCAAACCGCCACCTGCATTAAGCACTTTAACCAGGAAACCATGATCCTCGAACCAATCGTGCATTTCGTTGATACGGGTACATAGGTTTTTATATACTTCCAGATCGGTAATTTGTGAGCCAACATGAAAATGGATACCTAAAAATTCCAGGTTTTTACATTGACGCAAAGCGGTAGCTACGTCGGGCAATTGCCATATATTGATACCGAATTTATTTTCATCAAGACCAGTGGTAATAAAATGATGGGTATGCGCATCCACATTAGGGTTGATGCGGATAGCTACCTTGGCCTTTTTACCTTTGGCTGCAGCCAGGCCATCAATAATATTCAACTCCTGTACCGACTCTACATTGAAGCAAAAAATATCAGTATCTAAACCAAGGTTTATCTCCTTGTCCGATTTACCAACACCGGCAAACACAATTTTGCCTTTGTCAAAACCACGGTCGATAGCCGCCCTTACTTCGTTACCACTCACGCAATCGGCACCAAAACCAAAGGATTGGATCATTTCCAGCACCCTCGGATTAAAGTTGGCCTTCAGCGCATAATGCACATGAAAGCCATGCTTAGCCGAAGCATCACGAGCAGCAGTAAGCGTTTGGCGCAATACCTCCAGATCGTAGTAATAGAATGGGGTATCTAAATCATTAAAGCGATTTATTGTATCTGTATTGAACATTATTTTAAGTCAAAAATCAAAATTAAAAAGTCAAAAATGTTATGCGAAGAAGCTAAATCCGAAATCGAAATTCCGAAATCAAAACAATCTGTTATGCAGGCTTCTCAGCGTTTCTATCTTATCTTCGGTTTTTACCAGTAACGACAGATTATGATCGCTGCCGCCGTATGATATCATCCTTAGTGGGATATGCTTTACGGCTTCCAGCACCCTGGCCGCGTAGCCGTGTTTTTCGGCACCAAAATCACCTACCACGCAAATGATAGTATGATTTACATCCAATTCTACGGAACCAAAAGCATTCAGCTCGGTGGTGATGTCGCCCAGGTAAGTGGTATCGTCGATGGTTAGGGATACGGCCACTTCCGAGGTGGTGATCATATCAATAGAAGTTTTATAACGCTCAAATACTTCGAACACCTTACGCAAAAAACCGTGTGCTAGCAGCATCCGGCTTGACTGGATCTTGATGGCCGTAATACCATCCTTGGCGGCGATGGATTTGATTTTATCCTTTTCGCTGGTGTTAGTAATAAGCGTACCCTGTGCCTTGGGATCCATGGTATTGAGTAAACGTACCGGGATCTTATATTTTTGTGCCGGGAACACGCTCTGAGGGTGCAATATCTTAGCACCGAAGTAAGCCAGCTCGGCAGCCTCATCAAATGACAGCTGGGCAATGGGCTGCGTACCTTTCACAATACGCGGGTCGTTGTTGTGCATACCGTCGATGTCTGTCCAGATCTGTACCTCTTCGCTGCGGATACCTGCACCTATTAGAGATGCGGTATAATCGCTGCCACCACGACGCAGATTATCTACTTCGCCAAAGGCATTGCGACAAATAAAGCCCTGGGTGATGAACAGGTTTACTTCGGGATGCTTATCCAGCAGTGGGGTTAGTTTTTCGGTGATATGGTCAACAACCGGTTCGTTATCCTCGTCAATCTTCATAAAATCAAGCGCAGGTAACAGTACCGATGGCACGCCGATCTGTTTCAGATAAACATGGTACAATGTAGTCGATAGCAATTCGCCTTGCGCCAGGATAATCTTATCTTCAATAGTAGTAAACAGATCATTGGCCAGGTTGCTGAGCACCGAGAAATGGTAGTCGATAACCTCTTTACCTTGTTTTAAAAATTTGTCATCAGTAAATAGTTCCTTGATAAACAGTTCGTACTTGTCCTTCAGCAGCTTAATAAGGGTAATGGCCTTTTGCTTATCACCGGTGAGATAAGCTTGTCCAATTTCAACCAGGCTATTGGTGGTGCCTGATACTGCCGAAAGCACAACGATCTGCCTTTCGGAGGGGTTAATGATGTCGAGCAGATTTTTCATACGCGCGGGGCTACCCACCGATGTTCCGCCAAATTTTAAAACTTTCATTTTTTAGCTTGTATATTCCATTGCATACCGGCAAAAACAAGCACCGGTATTTGAGGCGCTAAAAATAAGATTTTAAAATGCTTATAGCTTATATCAAGTCAAATTAAATGTTTTGGTAAAAACCAATTATATTTAGCTATAGTATGGATATAGAAAATCACCAGGTAGATCAAAAGAAGATAATCCTTGAAAAAGGGAATATAGTTGAATTTGATTTTCCTATAAAAGAAACTTTAGCATTTGACGGCAAAATAATAGTTCTTTTAGATATTTTGGAAAACATCCGATACAACAAAAATGTATTTGCTATAGATTTTGATGGTAAAATTTTGTGGCAAATTGCCAAAACGGAAAACCTTGATATGATTGGATACTGCCCCTTTATAAGTATTGAAATAGAGAATTTAAAATTAGTTTCGTTTAACTGGTGCGGTTTTAAATTTACAGTAGATGCTAAAACTGGATATGTAACAGAAAGAATATTTACAAAGTAGGTAGCCACGACTTTAAGAATTCATACTATTCCAACTTCAGACTCTCTTAAAACGCCTCATTCAAACCCAAAAAGAAGCCTTTGGAACCATATTTACCCCAGGCATAGTCCAGACACAGATTGGTGCGCGTAGCCTTGTTAAACAATACCCGTAAGCCGCCGCCGCCGCCGGGCTGCCATACCTGGAATAGTTTGGTACCCAACTCGTCATTCGCAGTTTGCACATTGAAAAAGGTAACCCCGCTTACAAAGCCATTCCGCAGTATCGGGAAACGGTATTCCACTTCGGAGTAATTATATTGGGTTCCTTTGAAATAGGTAGACGTATATCCCCTGCCGCTGCGGAAACTGCCATCGCGTGCGGTGCCCGGAAGTTCCAGGTATGGCAAGGTGCCGCCGAGTAAATACGAGCCCCAGTTCCAGAACGCAATCACGTGCTCGGGGTGACTTTCAGACAGGCTAAAGTATTTTCTGAAATCGGTAGTAAACTGTACCGCGCTTTTGGTACTGCCCATCCAGGTTTGGTTAACACGGAAACCGGCATCTACATAAATACCCTTGTATGCCCGGTTCTGGTTATCACGGGTGGTATACTGCACGTTAAAAAGCAATCCGTTTGCGGAGTAATGATCCTGCGGAAGCCCGTGTTGTTCGTTGTAAATGCGGGATGGGGTTAGTTTATTGGTGGTATCCTTGGCTTCAATGTTTCGTCTGATATCAAAGGATACACCTGCGCCTACAAAAAGGCCTTTTTGTATTTCTTTATACGCCTTCTCCCTGAAATTAAAATAAAGCGATTTAAGTGTGTATACTTTACGCTGCGGATCGGCCAGTATTTTATCGGCCTCGCTGCCCTCTACATTTTGCCGGCCAATGCCCAGGCCAAAATCTGGCGTAACGGTTTTAGCGGCAACCAGGCTGCCCTGAAAATTCCATTTATTGCCTGGGGTGTACACGTTATGGTTTACATAAAAATAAATGATGCCCTTGGTAGTAATAGAAGCTGATGTGGCTGCTACAGACAACAACGTATTTGGGTCATTTCCTAATTTACGGCCGGCTACGGCTTTGATACCGATCTGGGAACCGATAGTAGGGTTTGCTGCTACATTGGGGATAACAGTGATACCTGATGATTTTTTCAGTACAGAATCGGGCTTTTTATGCGGATGAAGAATAGCATGTGCCAAATCGCCCACATCATATTGTTTGGATAACGCCGCTGCTTCTTTTTTTTTGATGAGCGCAGCGCTTTTCCGTAAAGAATCTTTCTTTAAAGAATCGGTGTTAACTGCCTGACCGTGGGCAAAATCGGGCATACCGGCCCATAATATCAATAGTAAAATATTAAATGCTAAATAAAATCTTCGATTTGTTATATGTTGTGTTTCCAGGATGTTAAATATTTAATTTTCAATTACTAATAAATCTGCTATGATTAGGTAAGTCCATTTTTAAACCCTGCAATGCTCAAAATGTTTGGTAATTAAATTATACAAAATGGTTACTGCCCTCATAATGCCAGGCCCATATGCTACAAATTATGAATATAAGTTAACAGTAATCCTGCCGAAAAATGCGAAGCATGGGTATCCACAGGATTCCCCGATAGGAAATTACTTTCATTAGGATTATCAAAATTGATATCCTGTAAATATTTATTGGTGGTGCCGTATGCCAATAACAGCCCGGCCCTGAAATTAAACTTTCGCCGTTTAAGGTTAGCGCCCAACTGGCAATGATAAATATTGTAATAAGCGATGTTGCTGGACGAGCCATTTTCATCTTTATACAAATCATTATTGGCATAATTAAAATCGGTATGTAAGGATACAAAACCGGTTACATCAGGTCGTATTAAATAACTTGCCCCAACCCCAAAGTTAATAACAGATCTCCTTACATCTTTGAGCCGAAGATCTGATTTAGCAGAAACTTTGATGGGCACCTGCCCCTTTACAGCGTCAACATCCCGCGGGGTTATAATATTATATTCGTTCACTTTGGCAAAATACTCGGTAGCAAAATATAGTTGTCCTTTTTCATAATCATAGGCATAGCCAAAACCAATGCTTAAGGGCATTTTATAAATAGCCTTTAGCCTTTGCTGCCTGGAATTGATCAAAAAGTTGATGGTATCCCTACCGGCCGGATGCTCCGGATCATCGCCGGTTATGATCAGGTTATTCACTGCATTATCGCTCAATATATTTGCCCTGCTGGCTATATGCAACAGGGGCGATGTGATAGTAAGACCAAAATGGTTTCGGTCATCATCATAAGCAAGGCCGGTTTTAAACCTCAAACCTATATGATAATAGGAAGCCAGGTATGATTCTTCAGACGAGCTTAAAGGCAAAAAACCTGTATTGGTATTTACATTGATCAACGCCCTTGAGCTAGCGTCATAATCACCGGTCTGTTTACGCAGTTGCCCCTCGGCCGATAAGCCCAGGGCCCAATGATCGGCTATTTTAAAACCTCCGCTTATAATACCGGTAGTTTCATTTATAGTGCTCTGTTTTTTAACCTGCCCCAAAAAAGACTCATCGCCAGGACTGTACGAATCATCAAGCACATTAAACTTGGCATCGCGCTGCTGCGTTACCTGGTAATTCATCACCGGGTTATGGATAAGGGCATATCCTAATGTAAAAGGCTTTTTCCCCTGGAGTGAAATAGTTGCAGAAACTATTTGCGGAATGATGGCAGCCGAACTTGAATTAAGATTGAGCCCCGTACCGGCCCCATTTTTTACCCTGATATTGCTATATTGATAAATTGACCCGCTGATGGATGCCGTAGTTTTATTGCTATAGGCCAGCAAAGCAGGGTTCAGAAACATCACCCCACTATCGCGGTTAAAAGCGATTACGGCACCCGGTGTTAAGAAACCTGCAGGATTATAATTTGATGACCAATAATTGGCATCCTGCGCCTTAACACCCTGAAAAAAAAGCAATAAGCAGAAAAAAGTAATAAAGGTTTTTAGCATCGGGGTATTTGTTTGCCGTAAAATTATTATAAATTCAACCTAAGGGGAAAATATTGGCAGCTATTGTTAAACTATTTTGCCCTTGCAGTTCGTTTAAAGGTTTCTTATGAAGTTTGTAACGCTTACCTTAACACTATTTTGTTTTACCGTTTTTGCACGGGCCCAAAACCTGAGCTTTAGTCAGCCTGTTAATTTTTTACCCGCCGCCCGTACCGATAAGGCTATTGATATTACCAGTTTTAAGGGCAATTATTTTGTTACCTGGAAAGAAGCCGGCCCAACCGGTAGTATCCACGTATGTTATGTAGGCAAGCATCATGATATCCGGCTTTTAGCAAAAGACGCCACATCCGGTATCGAAAAGAGTGCCTTTGCACCAGTTTTAAGAGTGACTAATAATCATATCTACGTTTTATGGCTGGGTATCGACGGCTCGTTAAAATATATGATCAATAATAGCGATACTACATTCAATACGCAATTTATTGGCACCGTGAATTTTGAAAATTCACCCAAATTACGATCAGGTATTACAGCAACAGTGGTCAACGGGCGCATCATGATCGCCTCGCATGCGGCTAACAAAAACGATATGGTTGTAGCCTTTATTGATGCTGATGATAATGGGATACTTAAACCGGCTGTATTACAAACCGTACCCAATAAAAAAAGCGCTGAGTACCCCTTTATAGTCACCCTATCCAACAACACGGTAAGGCTGTGTTATTATAACGATCAGGGAATTTACTATACCGATTTGAATACTGATACCCAAACCTGGACGGACCAGTCGCCTGTATCCGGCTCAAAAACCAAGGTATCGCCGGCTATTTATCATCCGTTTAATACTACCCGTTTGTTTTATATCTGGAAGGACACTAAAAAGGACAATAATGTATATTATGCAACCGGCGAAGAACAGGCCAGATCATTAACCGGGCACTCCTTACCTAATTATTTCAAAACAGCCTACCCTGTTGCCGTTTGTAAGGTAGATGATAAAAAATTTGCCATGGCTTTTATTGGCGCCGATCAGAAGTTGTACCTCAGCTTTTTCACCACTTACAACCCGGCCCGGTGGATGGAAGATACGCTTTTCCCCACCAAAGGCGAGTTAACGCTTAAAGATATCGTGATCCCCGGCTCGCACGATGCGGGCATGTCGGCATTAAACGGCACCGGTGGCAAGCAGGCCGGTTCTATCAACAACTGCAATACACTTACACAAAAATTAAATATAGGCCAACAGCTTAACGCCGGCATCCGAATGTTTGATTTGCGGGTGGGATCATTTAAAAACAGCATTTATACCAAACACAGCTCATCTGATTGTATGGCAGAAGCTATGGGTGGTGGTTATGGCGAGCGTTTTAAAGATATAATTGACTCTGTTAAAAACTTCCTTGCTCGGAACAAAAAGGAGTTCGTTATTTTAACTTTTAGCCATTTTTGCCCGAAAGAAGCCTCTACAGATGAAGTGGCCGATTATATTTTCAGCACACTGGGTAAGGAGCATATTTTTAATAACCAATCCAAAAGTATCGATCAGATTAAACTGAACCAACTGGCAGGCAAGGTGATCGTAACCTTTGAACAATATGCCAGTGCCGATAAACTGATCGACTCCAACTCCATGGCCGATAAAAGCAAAACCTTCCTGAACATCCGCAGGGCTTACGCGGCTACCAACCAGATCAATAAACTACTGAACAAAGAGGAGCTGTTTTTTAACTCGATAATAAGTGGTGTCAATAAAAACGATCTGATACGCCTCGACTGGCAGCTTACCCAAAGCAGTGACGAGGCGGCACTGGTATGCAACGATTTTCAGAATGAGAATGTAGACCCGGTAATTAATGGACTGATGCTGCTCACCAATGTAATCAAGAAAAATAAGAGCATCATTGACATGGCCACGGGCGGCAACAAATACCTGCCGGCAAAAGTTAATGGGTGGATAGGTACGGGCACCATCAACAAAAATAACAAACCCAATATTTTATACGTCGATGTAGCAGGCCCCTGGATAACGGATTATTGTATTGAATTGAATGGGATGGCGGTTTATAACTAAAAAAGAAAATCACAGGATATCTTTAAATGGGAGTGACTTCAAGCTATCTAAAAAATACGTGATCCCCACTGATGAGGATCACGTACAAAATAATAGATTATTAAAGCTACTTAAATGGCCAATGGATTAAATAATAATGCTATCGAAAATAAAAATCGACTATGGAGTTAGTGGTCCCATTATTTTTTATAACCGTATTTTTCCCTGATGGCGTAGGTCTTGCACCATCATTGGTTTGGATCCATGTAATTGGCTGATTGGTTGACCCGCTTCCAACATATTGCAGGTTCATTGACTTCATTGCAACATATTGATCTGGCGGAAAAGAGGTATAACTACTGGCATATGATTCCCAGCATTCTATTACTTCATTTGCCGGATCGGGGTAAGTTTGGGTATAAGTTATAGACGGATATCCAGTAAAGCCTATAGTATATTTATATGCTCCGGGAGCGGCAGAAACCTGCGTCATTACCCCTGTTACTGTTGTGCCACTGGCTATCGCCGCGCTTGCATTGGAGTGAAAGTATGCCCCATTGGCATAACCCCAGTTTTGAACATACCAAATATGGCCATAGCCGTTATTCCAACACAAAACAGGCTGCATAAAGGCACTTCCGCCGTTAGCATTATCTGCCCCGTTCCACAAAAACTGTACGGTATCTGCACCGGCAACCGGCGCGCTTGGAACAACCCAGGATGTAGAGAATGACTGGATGTTTTTTCCTGATGGCAGAGGAGAGTCGACATAATAGCCGTTACCTAAAGTATTTCCCGCACTTTGAGTGGCCAGGCTTTGTGTTATAGTTTTTTTTACGGCATTAGTATTTGTTGTTGGGGTAGCAGAGCCATAATCGGCCAGTATGGCCCCTGTTGTTGAATTTATTTTTTTAATATTTCCATCCACTACAGCTATTTCGGTACCCTGCTCCACTAAGTGTACTTTAGAGGCAGGCACTTTTCCAAAAGGGGTTAATACAAACTCCGTTTGTTGATTTGCTGCAGCAGCAACGGTTGTCTTAGCCGGATTTACTGCACCTTGTTTTTGACAGCCTGCAAATACCGCCGTAAAAAGGATCCCTGCTGTAAGCAGTACGAATGAGCTTTTTTCCAACTTAACGTTAGGATTAATTTTTTTGTGTTTCATAATGATGTTAGTAATTTAGTTTGGTTTGATTGGTTGGTTTAAAAACGCGTTAACATATACGATGTATTGGCCATTTTAGTTAATTCTAAATTAACATTAAGCAACGCGGGCAATTCAAAAACATCAACGCAATCGTTTGTTTACCAATTAAATAGCATTACTCGACTTTATCAAACAGGCGTCAGCAGTCAGCAACATCAATAGATATAATTGAATATTATTTTTTTTTAAAAAGTAGAAATTTAATAGCAAATCTGCTTTAATTTTTATGACAGAAAGATAAACCAATGGTTAAATTGCAATTATTATAATTAAATCAAGAACAAACGTTTGCGTAATAATTTCTTGATAAACCTGCTATCAAATCAAACACTAACCACAGTACAGACAAGATATTTATCTATCCAAACACATTCTTTTTTATCAAAAAAATCGGTAACGAACCATGATCCAACACCCGGGAGTGGAAATCCCTGATGTTAAAATTCTTGCCCTGTTTCTTTTGTAGTTCTTCTTTCCAGTGCAGTAATTGCAGCGCGCCGTATTTGTAGGTTACTACCTGCGCGGGCCAGCGCCTCATGCGGGCTATTTCACGCATGGCTATATCATCCTGGTTGCGGATGTTCTTTTTCCAGAAGGCAAGGGCCTGGGCATCGGTCCAGCCGTAATAGTTTAATCCCACATCAAGCGGTACACGTACAGATCGTACTATATCCCACTCCCACTTACCCATTTCATCATAAGGTGTTTGATATGCACCCAATTGCTTGCCCAGTTCTTCGGTATAGGCAGCCCAGCCTTCGGCCAAGCCTGCGTAAAAAAAGAGTTTTTGTACTTCGGAGGTTTTAGTCTGCGCCACTATACTGAGCTGGTAATGGTGTCCCGGAACAGCTTCATGAATAAAAAGCCAATCAAACTGGCGCTTATTGTAAGGCTTATCAAAAAGGTTATAGTAAAAAGTATTGTCGTTGTAATAGCCCGGGGTTTGTGCCAGCTGCTTGGCAGCTCCCTTTTCTATTTTTAACGGCGGGATATTGGTAGCGTTAAAAAGCCTGGGCAGGTTGGCATATACAATGGCCTTGGTATGCTCAAACGCCTGCTGCACCTTTCCAGGATCTTTTTCAAAAAAGGAAGAATCATTTAAATGCCGGTAAAAAGCATCTTCACTTAAACCGGTTTGCGCCCTCACGGCTTCAATATGTTTTTGCACCCGGGTAACTTCGGTTAAACCAAACTGATAGATCTGATCGGGCGTTACATCGGCATCAACCCAGCGCTTTAGTAAATACACGTACCAGGCTTTGCCGTTGGGTATGGTAATGATACCACCTGTAGGTATTTGCGCCGGTTTATGTTTAAGCCAGTCCTGTTCCAAAGCCAAATGTTCCAGGTTGAGGTTGGTCTCATAAGCAATCAGCGCGTAATCTGTTTTTTGGGAAGCAGTTAACTCTCCTGATTTATAGCCGGCGAGCTCGGCCTGTACTGATTTGAAAAACTCCAGCTGTTTTTGCAAGTCATTTGCCGAACCAATGCGCTCCAGCCCGGTTACATAACTCAGGTCGAGCTCCGGCAAATTGAGCGCTTTATAACCACTTACAAACCTGCTGCAAAAAGCATCGAAGTTTTGCTGCTTGCTAGTATGGAATAACGAAAGTACACAAAGGCTGATCGTGGCTATAAAGGTCTTCATGATGTAATGACCAAAAGTTGCCTGCTTTGTTACATAATTTACTTAAAATAAGCTGATTTATAGACTAAAGACTTCTTTCAAAAGCTTAAATATATTTTTAGTGCCACCAAAAATACCAGACCACCCTCTATTGTTACCGTCGGCAAAATAAGCACGCGATAATTCGCCATTACTGCCGTAGTATTCAACTTTTACCCAATTATTTATAAAGTCTCTGCCTTGCTTGCCATAGGATATAGAAATAATTTCTGTAATAACTATTTCTGTTTTAGTTCCTCTAAAACTTAATATACCTGGAGATATATTTAAGATTCCTATATCGTCCATAGCCATTACCTGTTTCTTTTGCCGGGTGTTTTCAGAAGAAAGGTACCATACATTGTTTAATGCACTCATTTGTGGTTATATTACTGATCCTCCGTTGTCTCCTTCAATTCATCTTCCTTCTTAGCCTTCCCCATTTTTATTTTGGGGTTTTCCTGGGTGCCGGTGATGGTCATCGGGATGCCGAATATACCGAATGGTGGTAGGCCTAATCTAAATTGCAAGTTCAGTTTCCCATCCAGGCTCACCTGGCCTTCAAACCTTGGCCGGAAACCGGCCATACGCATTTTGGTGCGTTCAATGGTCATGATATTATTGGCGATGGTGCTTTTAATATCCACTTTGCTAACATCGCCTTTGGCCAGGCTATCGTGCCCTGTTTGTTTGCCTACCGCACTGAACAATTTAAAGCCATACAGCTTCACCTTCTTTACAGAAAGCACGCCGCCACCCTTTATAGAAGGATAAATGGGTTTCATATCACCGTTGAGTTTACCATTTAGCTTATAATCTAACGACACAATACCCTGCACATGCGCGGCTGATGAAGCCATGTCATGAAACATTTTCACTTCTTTATAAGCACGCTGTATATCAAATTCTTTAGCATTGATGTGGTAATCAAAATAAGCCTTTTGCGGTGTGGTACTGCCATAAGTAGCATCCATAATCACAGGTGCGCCTATCAGGGTAAAGCCGGTTTGTTTCAGGATGATCTGCCCTTTGCTGATGCTCATTTGTCCTTTGGCATCGCTAATGTCGAGGCCCATGTATTTTACCTTTTTCACGTTGGCCGTAAAATCAAGGTCGAGATTGGCAGGTACCAGGATAACCCCGTTTGATTTGGTAGGTGTAGGTTTAGCCGATGCCGGTGTACCTGCAAAAGCCATAAAATCATCGGCCAGGATCAGATCACTTTGCAGATTAAATTGTCCTTTTAATGGTGAATTTTGTTTAACGGCATAATCAATAACGTTTGACAAGGCACCATTCAAAACAATCACCGATTTACCATAATTAGCCGTAAACTGATCAAACTTCATCTTATCCTGGTTAAAGCTAAACAGTCCGGTTTTGATCAGGAAAGGTTTGGGAAATAGCTCCGAACGAAGCGTGATATCCTTCACTTTCATGGTACCTGAGTTAGCCAACAGGTTATATCTGCCTGCAAGGGCATCGCTTTGTTTTCCTTTTAGTGAAAAGTTGGTGCTGATAAAGCCTTTTACATCATAGCCCTTCATCGCAAACACCTGGTAGATTTTGCCAATATCCAATTGCCCGCGCGAGGCTATACGGTAATTCAGATCATCAAAATTATGGAGATCGGCTTTCAGCATAAAAGGCTGGCCTTCAAAATTAAAAGATACCGGTTTGATGTTTACTTTCAACCCTTTTAATGAGGTGGTGGTGTTGGTAATATTGGCGCTCACCTGTATATCCTTCACCGGGTGCGGGTAGTATTTGGTTTGAATATAGCCGTTCTTCAATTCCAGTTTGGCATCGGTAACCGGGAATATCCGGCGTTCGGGAATGTACCTGCCTTTAATCTGCAAATTCGCGTCCAGGTCGCCGCGTACATCCATACCGCTATCGGCGGGTAAAAACTGTTTCACATCGCTCAAGTGGAATTTGGTTTGAAGCCCCGCGTCGATCATGGCACCAGCAGTGTTACTCAGTTTTAAATACCCTTTGATATAGTTATTAAGAGCTATGGCATTCAAGTTATCTACCTGCAGGGTGGCATGTGCTATATCATGATCGGGACAAGCCGCATTCAGATTGAAGCTAATGTTTTTAAGTGCCTCGGGCAGGTTGGCATATTTGATATACCCGTCCCGGAAGGTGGAATGCAGGGTAAATTTAGGGATACTGGTGATCACTGTTTCGGTCTTTGGCCGTAACCCACCGGTTCTTTTCAGTCCTTTGGCATACTTACCTTCGGCCAGCAGGTGCAGCGAATAGCGTCCTTTCAGGTCGACAGCCTTAACACCAAAGGCACGGTTCCATTTTTGCAGATCGACCTCGGTATTGATCTTGGCGAAGATCTGTGGTTCCTTGACCCCTTTCACCTTGATCACCGAGCCAAAATAATCTTTACCAATGTTAAAATAGATCGAATCGACATTAAGATTTAAGCTATCCGGATTAAGGCCCGGCAGTTTTGCATTCATGTTGATGAACACATTTTTCACCGGCTCGGGGGTGCTTTTGTTCACTACGGCACCATCACGTACCTTCATATTGAAAGTAAAGTCGGGCATGATGTTTTTGGAGGCGATGTATTTACCGGTTAACGCAATCTGGATATTACCGTTACCGCTGATATCCATATTATCTACATATTTTTCATACTCGGCAGGCAGCGCGGTAAAAATATCTCCCAGATCGTTCTGGTCGGATGTGATCCGGAAATCCATATCATAACCTTCTTTCAGGAACTCAAACCGGCCCTTAAATTTAACCGGCAGCTTATTAATGAGCAGATCGTTTTTCTGAAAGGCAAAAGCCAATGATTTGGTGTTGATACTGGTGACCAGGTCGGCATTTACTTTTTTACGATGAACGTAGCTTTTACCGCCATAAATAAAGTCGACAGAGGCTGCCGCGATATGGCTCGACAGATCAAAAACATCTTTACTCAAATCGCCGCTGCCTTTATAATTAAACCCGGCAGCCTCAATTTGCATGGGAACCGACTTATCATCATATACCAACCGGCTTTTTTCAATCAGGATTTGTTCAATACCCAGCGATGCACTGCTGGTATCGGCCGCATCCGCAGGTTTGCTATCTTTTGATTTGTATACGTTGTAGTTGGCTTTACCGCTGCTATCAACCTTAATATTAATAACCGCCTGACTGAGGTATATTTTATTGATATTGATCTTGCTTTTAAATACCGACGAAAGATCTATCGCCAGCGAAACCTCTTTGGCTGCAACCAGGGTGTCATTCTGGAAAGGTGCGCTGCCATCTAACAAAAAATCATTTAACGTAAGGGTAAGTGCCGGGAACCTTTTAAAGAACGACAGTCGCGTACTGGTAAAATTCAGTTTACCGTTGATGCTGCCGCCAGCCCATTGTTTAATCTTGTTAGTAATAGTTTGAGGAAAAAGATAAGGCAACAGAAACATCAGTGCAAGCAAGCTCATCAATGTTATACCACTTATTTTGAGCGTTTTAAATATGATTTTTTTGATCGGCATCGGCATAAAAATAATTGCAGATAAGGAGCTATGAAGATAAGGATAAAAGCCAAACGCCGTGGGTAAAATAATTATTAAGCCTTTTTAGGTAAAATGTTTTAACTGATGATTAAATGAATAAATATTATTCAACCGGTGTATCGAATACACCTGTTTCAGCGTATTGTATATTGTCGGTACTATAAGTTCCTTGTCCCCATTACGGGCCCCTCCAAAGGGGCCCGGGGGCAGGGATATTTTATAACGAACAATCCCAAAGCAAGGGATCGGTTGTAATAACCTATTGATCAGGGAATTAAAATAATCTTCCCGGTACTTTGTTTGCTTTCCATATACTCATGGGCCAGTTTGCCATAGGCCAGTTTAAAGGATTTGGGAACCTGCAGTACCAATTGCCCGGAAGTTATCCAGTTAAACAACACCCCTGATCGTTTGATCCGCTCCTCTTTTGAATCCAGGTAACTCCAAAGGTCACCGCCCGTAATGGTTTGCGAGCGATCCATCAAAAGTTCCAATGATGGAGGAGGCTCGGGCAATCCGCCGGCTTTGCCATATAACACTACGGTGCCCAATGTACGGGTTACCTCTAAACTGTCATTCAATGTTTTTGCTACACTATCATAGGTTACATCTGCACCTTTGCCACCGGTGTAGTTTAATACCTTTTCTTTCCAATTATCCTGGTATAAAAAAACGGCATCGGCTCCCGCTGCCAGAGCGGTTGCTTTTTTAGCTTCGGAGGATGTAAGCCCGATAACTTTTGCACCCAGCAACTTGCATATTTGTGTAAGTAACTGACCAACACCTCCGGCTACTGCATGTAGCAAAACGGTTTCGCCGGGCTTAACCGGATAGCTATCTGTTGCCAGGTAATGCGCAGTCATGCCTTGTAAAAGGATAGCGGCGGCTGTCTCAAAGCTTATTTCGTCAGGTAAAGGAATAGCGTGGGTTACGGGAACGGCAACCAGCTCGGCATTAGCAAAGGGTACATCTCCAAAACTCACCCTATCGCCCACTTTAAAATCAGGATGGCCATTATTGTCAACCACTATACCAGCACCTTCGTAACCCGCAATATAGGGAGGCTTACCCAACAGGTGGTAATTTCCTTTGCGTCTTTCGGTATCAGAAAAGTTAAGTCCGATGGCTTTCATTTCAACCAGTATATCCCCTGTTTTTAATACAGGTGGAGCGATCTCCTGATATTGAAGAACCCCGGGATCGCCAAATGAGGAAAATGTTAATGCTTTCATATCATCTAATATCTGTCTTTTTTAGATCATCGATTTAACATGGCTAATAATTCAACATAAACAGACAATAGCATGATATTTTGAACAGCCGTTCTACCCAAATAACGTAACATTTAATTTACAGATAAAATTTCGATCATCTGTAGCATTCTTACCTGTGCTATACGTAAGGTTGGGTATATGTTTATCTCTACAACAATTAATTTTATGAAATACGTTCAACAAAATTTAAAAAGGCGGGCAGGCATAGTCGGGATGATATGTTTGCTGGCTGTACTGCTTACTTCCTGCTTAAAAAATCATGACAATGACTATGTTGAACCTCCGGTAGCATTTTTGTCGGTAATCAACGCCTCACCGGATTCACAACCTGTAAATTTCTTTTTGGATCAGAACCGCGCCAATGATTTTCCCATCAATTACGGACATGGGATCGACTACATCAGGGCCTATCCGGGTAAAAGGGTAGCCAGCTTTTATATAGCGGGTACACAGCAAAAGCTTAAAGGAGATACCATAAATCTTACCGCCCAAAAATTCTACTCCATGTATTTGTCTAACGTGGCCGCCACCCCGGATATGATATTAACCACCGATTCCATCAGCCGTCCGGACGCAGGAAAGGCCACTATTCGCCTCGTAAATGTTAGTCCGGATGCCGGTGCGGTTGACCTGGGGATAAAAGCAAGCACCTTATTGGCCAGCAATCAGCCATATAAAGGAGCCTCGGTTTTTGTACCCATACAAGGCAACAGCACTTATACACTGGAAGTTCGCAAGGCAGGAACTACCACCGTTTTAGCTACATTGCAGGACGTAAAACTGAACAGCGGTTCGGTATATACCATATGGCTACAAGGACTGGCCGCAGCCACCGACCAAAAGAAGCTTAGCGCAAACGTACAAACCAACGCCTTTTATTATTAATTAAAAATACCTCTCAAATAAAACAAAAAGCCTCTGCAATGTATTGCAGAGGCTTTTTGTTTTGAGGTGCATTTTTATTTCCAAAATTCTTCTAAGAATCAAGGCTTTAATTAAACTTTGTGGCGATTTTTGAGTCTAAACAACACAAGTTATTCAACCTATGAAAACATTACTTATCATTTGCGTGGCTATAGGGCTATTATCGTCATGCAGTACCTACCAAATGAATACACTCAGCAGCACCAACACTGTTCATAACGAACAAACCGGTGAATTTAAACTGGAGAACGATTCCGTGAAGATCCTCTACTCTTTTGCGGGCGAAAACGTGCCTATCCGCATCAATATTTATAATAAACTCAACGAACCTATTTATGCCGACTGGGAACGCTCTGCCTTTGTTATGGATAAAAAAAGCACCAGTTATGCCGATGGCGTTTTACAGGTAAATGGATCGATATCCTCAACAACCATCGGCCGCGGAATCCGTTATTCTGATGGAAATATCAGTGCTCAGGTAACTCTTCCACAGAACGTAACTTTTATTCCTCCCCATTCCCAGGTCAGTAAAACCATCACCAATGTAGATAGCCGGGAGTTTCAGTATATTGCTGATACGCTTTTTGCAAAATCAAAACTACCCTCGGGTTTTGGCGGCAGCGATCTCAAGGTAAAAATAGCGAAGTTTGAGAAGGACAACAGCCCTTTGTTTTTCAAAAGCTATTTAACTTTGTATACCCTTAATAACAGCGTGCAAAAGCTCATCACCTATCAGAACGATTTTTATGTTTCAGAGGCGTTCAGGTCATCCTTAGGTCCTGAGAATTTCGCAAATTTCGGAGATAACAGGGGCGATCATTTTTATATTAAAATACCCAACTAAATCCAATTTAATCAGGCCGGGCTATTTTCTTTAATTAGTAATACTCCGAAGAACATTCTCTTACGGACGGTAAAATAACGTCCTTCATCCACCCTTTCCGTCTGGCGAAATTGGCACAGTTGTCACAACTGTGCCAATTTCGCTTACTCTTATGACAAATTCCCGAAGTTTTAATCCACAAACATTTATCATATTTAGGCACCATTATATACTAATTTATTAAAAACCCATATTAATAGTAACTATGTACCCGGCGGTAAATTGCCTGGTGCCTGCCCCGATTATTTAAAAATACGCTATGTCCCACTATTGTGCTTATTCGGATAAAGAATTGGCCTGTCTGTTAAATGATAGTGACGAAGCGGCTTTTACAGAAATTTACAACCGGTTTTATGGAGTTCTTTACCGGCACGCGTATAAAAGTTTACCCGACCCCGAAGCGGTGAAAGATGTACTCCAGGAGGTTTTTGTATATGTATGGAACAACCGTGGCAATATCAATCCGGAAGATAATCTTGCGGCTTACCTCTACACATCAGTTCGAAATAAGGTACTGAACAACTTCAGGCATCTTAAAATTAAAAATGACTATATCACTTCCTTTCAAAATTACCTGGATACTGATAATCAGCCTGAAGCGGATGAGGCTATTCGTATAAAACAACTCATCGCCATAGTGGAGGCTGAAGTAGCCATGCTCCCTCCACAAATGCGGCTTATATTTCAAATGAGCCGCAACAATAATTTTTCGCACCAGGAAATTGCCGATCAACTCAACATCAGTGTATTAACCGTTAGAAAACAGGTTAATAACTCATTGAAAGTTTTAAGATTAAAACTGGGAAGTAAATTTTTTTTACTTTTTTTATAATTCATCTACTCCCTACACCTTCCTGAAGTGCATATAGCGTAATAAGGGTCCTCCCCCCTTTACCAATTATGTCAAAAAAGGACGCAACAGATCTATTGATCCGATACCGTAACGGCCAGGTATCCGAAGAAGAAAAAGCTTTGGTTGAAAGCTGGTATGCTCATTATACCCAAAACGCTGCTACTCCTAAAATTGATGATCAGGAGCTGGAAAACAATCGCGACGAAATTTTCAGGCGTATTATGTCTGATCTACCGGGCCAACGGAAAATTAATTACCGGCGATTGATCAGTATTGCCGCTCTCGCTATTTTGATACTATGCGCTGGTGTATTATTTATAAAACAGCGCAGGCCTCATCAGGGCCAGCCAACCCTTGCTGCTGAAAAAAACAACAGCAATTTACTCCCTGGTGGTAATAAAGCCACACTGATTTTATCCAACGGCAATTCTATCGATCTAAACGACACCAAAAACGGGGCTTTGGCTAACGAAAAAGGCATAGTTATTCATAAAAATTCGAATGGCCGCATCACTTATGATCAGGCCGGGCACAATACCCCCCATGAGGCTAATGTATTTAATACTGTTGTTACCCCAAAAGGAGGGCAATACCAGCTTGTTTTAAGCGACGGAACCAAAGTTTGGCTAAACGCTGCATCCTCTTTAAAATATCCGGTAACGTTCACCGGCACAAAGCGGGAAATAGAACTTTCTGGAGAAGCCTATTTCGAAGTCGCTCATGATCGGCACAAACCATTCCGGGTAATATCAAACGGCCAAACTGTTGAAGTTTTAGGTACTCATTTTAATGTGAATGCCTACCCGGACGAAAAGCTCACCCGAACCACGCTGCTGGAAGGCAGTGTTAAAGTATTGGCCGGTGAAACAAGCAGCCAAATAAAGCCAGGTGAACAGGTTCAATTAAAGGATGGCAATTTAGCAGTATCGCAAGCCGACATAGAAGAAGCCATAGCCTGGAAAAAAGGTTTCTTTTATTTTAAGGATGATAATATTCAAACCGTCATGCGCCAGCTTTCCCGCTGGTATGATGTATCTGTAAAATACGAAGGACAAATTCCCACCAGGGAGTTTTCGGGACAAATGAACAAAAACATCACTGCCGCACAGCTCATGCATATTTTAAGTTTTGAGCAGATCCATTACCGGATAGAGGACAGGACCATCATTATTATGCCTTAATCATTAACACACCAATTATTTACTTAACCAATAATATATGAGAAAAAAAGTACAAGAAACAGTCCCTTAGGCAAACCGCCGGTGGTTAATTAAAAGCAGAAACGTACCCCGACTGCAATCGGGATACGCATATCTGAGTTAACCTCTTTTACAGAAAAATGATCTTATTCAGCAATCATCCATTAACTCAAACTTTTCAAAAGTATGAAATTAAAGTCTCTTTTTGTGCCTACGGGGATACTGTGGGTACCCCCGCAAATAATACTGATTATGAAATTGACTATCCTCATGATTTTCCTGGCAATGCTGCAATGCAGCGCAGCGGTCTTTGGTCAAAAGATTAATCTTAATGAAACCAATACCCCTTTAAAAAAGGTATTGAAAGTCATTAATGATCAAACAGGTTATGTGTTTTTTTATGAATCTAAAGCTATTCGTAATAAAAACATCACCATCAAAATCGAAGACGCTTCTCTTGACGCGGCATTAACTGCCTGCTTAAAAAATCAAAAATTAAGCTATGAAATACTTAATAACACCATTTTTATTAAAGAGCAGCAGGCAACCGTTCAAACACCAGCAGCGGCAAATTCACAACAAGTTGCTATCAAGGTAACCGGGCGGGTTGTTGATGAAAAAAGTCAGGCACTGCCAGGCGTTACCGTGAAATTGAAAGGAGGAAACGCTGTTGTAGTTACGGATAAAGACGGAAAGTTCAGCATTGATGTTCCGAATGGGGATGCCGTGCTTGTTTTTTCTTTTATTGGTTATGCCACCCGGGAAATTTCGGCAAAACAAAACCTGAACAACGTACAATTAACGCCTACATCCTCAGATCTGAATCAGGTGGTAGTGGTAGGTTACGGAACCCAAAAGAAAGTTGACCTTACCGGTTCTGTCGCCACAGTTAACGGGGCCGTTCTTAATCAAAGATCAACGCCAAACGCTGCTAACCTTTTATCCGGAACAATAGCCGGGCTGGATGCGGTACAATCAACCGGGCAGCCAGGTAAGGATGCTCCCAATCTTCAAATCCGCGGAATGGGTTCATTCGGGGCTGGCAGTGCGCCCCTTATCCTGGTAGATGGAATAATTGTAACCAGCTTAAATTCCATTGCCGGAAACGATATAGAATCGGTAAGCGTATTGAAAGATGCCGCTTCGGCTTCTATTTATGGCAACAGGGCAGCTAATGGCGTTATTTTAATTACCACCAAGCGCGGTAAACCCGGAACTACCACCATTAATTACAATACCGACCTTTCCATAAATCAGGCCATTGGCCTGCCCGATCTGATATGGAACTCCGCCGAATACATGACTTTGTTTAATCAGGCGCGGGAACATAACGGCACCAATAGTACACCCGTTTATACGCAGGCCCAGATAGATGCCTATAAAAACGCGCCGGCTAACAGCGCCCAGTATCCCAATTATAATTATATAGATCATTATATTAAAAATGCGTTTTCACAAAACCATCACGTTAGCATAAGCGGTGGTAGTGAAAATACCACGTTTAATATAGGGGCCGGCTATTTACAGCAAAACGGTACTGTTAAAGGTACAGATGCTAAACGCTATAACTTATTGGTGACCCTGGATTCAAAAATCAATAAAACCTTTAAAGTAGGAGGAACTGTAGCATTAAGCAAACAGGATATTACTGAACCTGTTTTGGGGAATGATGGCCTGATACTTTTAATTTACGGAGCCGGACCAACATATGCTCCATATTTAACCGACGGCAGCGGCCGAATTGCCAAAACAGATTATTCAAACAACAACGCGGGCCATAACCGCAGTATTGAATACGTTTTAAACAGCGGCAGCAGGGTAACCAATAATTATGAGGCAAGGGCCCAAACTTATCTGGAGGCTAATATAACTAAGGGCCTTACCTGGCTGGTAAAAGGAGCCTTTAACTATAACGATCAGTTTCTGAATATTAATCAATTTGCGGTAAATCAATACGCTTTTCAACCAGACGCCAGTGGTAATTATACCGTGTTGGATAATGGAAGCCCCACCAGCTTAGGTGTTTTCAATCAGGATACGCGCCAATTGTATGCCAATGCGTACTCTACCTTAAATTATAAAACCACCATAGCAACTGATCATCATTTAAATGTTTTAGGTGGATTCAGCGTTGAGTCTTATACCCAGCAATATTTATCCGGGCAAAGAACGTCGTTTCCCAATAATCAGTTAACGCAGCTTAATGCGGGCTCGGTAACAGGTCAGAGCCTTAACGGCGACCAATACCAGTATGCATTGGAATCATTTTTCGGACAAATTAATTATGATTATAAAGGAAAATACCTGCTTCAATTAGATGGTCGTAACGATGGTACTTCCCGTATTTCGCCATCCAAAAGATGGGGTTTCTTTCCGGCAGCCTCTATCGGCTGGCGCCTGTCAGAAGAAAATTTCATGAAACCGCTTACCTGGATTGATAATTTAAAGATCCGCGCCTCTTATGGCAGGCTGGGTAATCAGAATATTGGGTATTATCCATATCAGGCTTTATTAAATGTAACCCAATACTCTTTTACCAGCTCCGGACCAGTTCAGGGGGTTAACCAGCAAAACCTAAACAATCCCGATATTCAGTGGGAAAAAACAGACAATACCGACATTGGCTTTGATTTAAGTATCAAACAGGGGCTTTTTACAGCTACCGCCGATTATTATAATAAAAAAACATCGGGCATTCTGTTTACACCAAACGTATTGGCAGCTGTAGGATTAAATGCACCGGTTACCAATGCAGGAACGGTACAGAACAGGGGTTTTGAGCTTGATCTGGGCCACGCTAATCATATCGGAAAAGACTTCAGATATTCGGTTAACGCCATATTTTCACTTAACCGGAACAAGGTTCTGTACCTGGCCAATGGAACACAGGACCAAGGTATGTATATCAATAAGGTTGGGCTACCCTACGGATCATTTTATATGCTGAAGTGGACGGGCATCTATAATTCGCAGGATGAGATCAATAATTCGCCCAAGGAGGCCTTTGCCAGTCCCAAACCGGGCGATTTGAAATTTGCAGATACCAACGGCGATAATAAAATAGATGCTAATGACAGGCAAATTATCAAAGGCGCTTTTCCTGATTACACCTATTCCTTCAGGGTTAATTTCGGCTATAAAAACTGGGACCTCAGTACTTTCTGGCAAGGGGTACAAGGAGTAAAACACTATGTACAAGGCTGGGGAATTGATCCGTTTAGACAAGGTGGAGCCCCTCCAACATTCTTCAGAAATGCCTGGACACCTGAAAATCATTCTCAAACTGTGCCTGCTATATTCGATTACAATGGTAATTCAGGCTATGCACCTAATACAAGTCAAAATTCAACCTATTATTTAAAAGATGCTTCTTTTCTGCGATTAAAAAATGTGCGTTTAACTTATCATTTAGTGCCCGACCTGGCTAAAAGGCTATTGATGAAAAATGCATCCGTATTTATCTCTGCCGATAACCTTTTCACTTTCACCAAGTTCCCGGGCGATCCTGAACGTTTACAAACAGGACCAGTTAGCCAGTCTGGGTCAGGCACCTACGGAGCCACAAACAATTATGCAGCCTATCCTCAGATACGCATGTTTACCGCGGGTTTAAATGTTACATTTTAATAAAAACGTCATGAAAAAAATATATAAACATCCAGTAATGTTGTTTCTTTTGGCTTCGATGGCTGTTATATCGTCTTGTAAAAAGAGCTTTTTAGACAAACAACCGCAGGACCAGATATCTACAGCTATTTTTTATAAAACAGCAAGTGATGCCCAGCAAGGTTTGACCGGGGTTTATGCCTCCTTAAAACAAGGATTTAACGGCGCCGGTAAAGTTTACCAGGATTGCCTGGCCGACAATGCTTATGCAAACTTCAACAGTTACGATGCCAACAATATACAACTTGGCAACTATGCCACCACTAACAGTGCGGTAAATACGGTGTGGAATGCCAATTATGCAGGCATAGCACAGTGCAACCTCTATATTGCCAATGTTACACCCATAGCAATGGATGCGGCAACCAAAAATCAATATTTTGCAGAGGTACGCTTTTTACGCGCGTTCTTCTACTCTAACCTGGTTAACCGCTTTGGTGATGTAATTTTGTACGACAAAGCCGCAACCCTGGCCCAGGCCACCGCGCCTGTAGCCAAAACCCCAAAAGCGCAGGTATTAGCTTTTATAAACAGTGATTTGGACTTTGCTATCGCCAACCTCCCCGATGCTGCCTTTAACGGGCACGTAGTAAAAGGTTCGGCGCTGGCGTTAAAGGCCAAAGTGGCGCTCTTCAACCAGGATTGGACCAATGCGGTTGCATTAACTAACCAGGTTATCACCGGCGGAAAATTTAGCCTTTACGCCGATTATACAGGTTTATTTTTCAGAAAAAACCAGGACAATAACCCCGAGATCATGTTCTCTACCAACTATAAGGCACCTAACGATCAGCAGGAAACCAATGGTTTAGATATTGAAATTGGCTGGTGGATGGCGATAAACCCTTTCCAGGAAATGGTAGACAGTTATGAAACCGCTGATGGTAAACTGATAACCGACCCCACTTCGGGATATACCAGGGCTAAGCAATATGTTAATCGCGATCCGCGGTTAAAGGCGAGCTTAAGGGGCGCCGACCAACCCTGGTACAATCCGGATGGCACCCTGGTTACACATGATGGTAACACTTCTAAAACCGGTTACCAGATGGTGAAATACATCGACTCGACATTGTTTCCTATGGGCTATAGCCATACCAATGATCGTGATGAAAATATTATCCATATCCGGTATGCTGATGTGTTATTAATGTACGCAGAGGCCAAAAATGAGCTATCAGGACCCGATGCTACCATCTACGCCGCATTAAACCAGATCAGGGCAAGAGTGCATATGCCTAACGTAAATCAGGCTTTATACGGAAGTCAATCTACACTAAGAGACTTCATCCGCCATGAAAGAAGAATTGAGCTGGCATTTGAAGGTAATCGGTATGACGATTTAATCAGATGGCGGACCGCCGAGCAGGTAATGCTAAAAGTAAAGCTTCCGGGAAATAGCCCACCACCTATAAATTTTGATCCATCCAAAAACTACCTGTTCCCGATTCCTCAAAATGATCTCACCATTGATCCATTGTTAAAGCAGAACCCGGGATATTAACCAAAGGATATAGAATGGGCATTACAGGCTAAATAAAATGCCGGACTTTGATAAATTAACCCGGAAAACGTCTGGAAATACAGCCTATTTTTCGTATCTTTAATCAAACAGTATCAGCGGCCTCACTTACTTGAAAAATGTAAGTGGGGCCGTTTTACTAAAAGAATAAGAAGGCATAAAACAACCTTATTTTTAAATCAAAAAACTAATTATCAGCATATTAATACTTTTTAAACATTTCAAAACGCATCAAAAATTTGTTAAAAAGTGTTAAAATCAATGGTTTTGAATGAATTTCAAGCAGTTTTCGATCAGTTTTAGCCCCATTTTCGAAGCAAAAAATGTTAAAATAAACCTTTAAAAAGTTTTCCCTAATGATAAGTGGTTTGAATTTTATAAGTTTCTTTTTTATTCTTTCACTATCGTGTGCCCTCACGCTAATAAATACTCCATATCAATGCAATTTCTAAAATCGACTATCCTGGCCATCACGCTTGCCTCTTCGGGCATTCTAATGCAACCTTGCTACGGGCAAAACAACATTTACGTATCTAACAGCGGTAACGATAAAAATGATGGTACTTTTAAACACCCCGTTCAGCATCTGGAAACAGCCTTGTCAAAAGCAAGCGGATATATTAATAATGATGTGGTTGTTATATTGCGGAGCGGCATTTATCCACTGCAGAAAACAATAGAAATAACCCCGGACAATTTCAAAGAGCGTTCTCTGACCCTTAGCTCATACCCCAACGAAAGAGTAACCATTACGGGCTCAAGCAAAATAAAACCGATATGGCAACCCTATAAAGGACACATCGTCAAAGCAAGATTATCTGTTGATTTTGCTGCTGACCAATTATTCATCAATGGTAAAAGCTTGCCGATGGCCCGTTATCCCAATTTTGATTCCTCAGCCCGAGTCTAAAAAGGAACCGCAATGGACGCCATAAGCCAAACCCCGGAAAAAAACTCGCACAGCCCCCCCCGAAGCGAAAACCC